>WLWD01004020.1_pt1 | contig 35708 bp, 23 predicted proteins | sample 6712731 | NCBI WGS metagenome assembly WLWD01 (sample SAMN12718690, study PRJNA576275) | sponge metagenome | isolation source: marine sponge | host: Mycale hentscheli | place: New Zealand: South Island, Marlborough, Capsize Point | collected 2014-11-01 | reverse complement strand
GATACTTTATTCCCACTCACCTCCAACTCCCCCACCTCCTCCCCCATATTATTATTATTATTATTATTATTATTTTTATTATTATTATTATTATTATTATTATTATTATTATTATTATTATTATTATGATTATTATTATTATTATTATGATTATTATTATTATTATTATTATGTGTATATCAACTTTGTGTGAGTCCAGGTGATTTGTGCGTGACTATTGTCAAGCCATTGGACAATATGATCCTGGAACACTCACCTCTCATCAGTGGCGTAGCTGGAGAGAAACTGCTGGAGGGTCCTAGTTTTGTGACCTATAAATGTATGAACCAAGTTTAAATGACTAATTGATAAAATAGTGGCCCTCTTAGTACAGTCAATTTATTGTTGGACCTCAAACAAATTGCAACAAAAGGTTTCTTGACTGTTTCCTATACAGAAAAATGTGCTCTATAACATACTAAAAGTCCCCCAAAATCTAACCATGGGAAACCACAAAAATTTGATCAAACAACGCTAAAATATTCAAAAAAAATTAGCAAAAAATTACCACTTATCAAAAGTGAGACTTTCTCAACAGTTTCCTACCCAGAAAAGTGTGCTCTATAACATACTAAAAGCTCCTAAAATTTGCATTGATAAAAATGCAGAAATTTGGTCATCAATCTGAAAGAAATGCAAAAATTTGGCGAAAATATCACATATAATAACAGTTTTTAACCCATATGCACTATCTAACCAGAGAAAACCTGTACATTCATTAAAAAATTATCAAATTCATGGCCAACTGCTTGACAAGACAAGAGACTACTTTTTAGTTTAGTTTTGTTCCTCAGTATCTGGATCATCAACATCATCATCACAGTTGCCTTCAATACTTGCTGAGTTCATACAGCCAGACCCTTTACAGTTGCCACACACTATGGTGCATGCTATCCCGTGCTTTCTGCAGGTACATCTCATAGAACTACAATTGGCCTGACAATTGCATCGGATGATATGTAAAAGATCATCTGGAGCAGGCAACACATCAGTGGTGACTGTGATAAGAATTCCTTCACTCTCCCTCCATCCCCATTCTTCTGGCTTAAGGCTGTCTCCTTTTCCCTTCCACTGCTGTACTTGGTAATAGACACGGAGGCTATGAAACTTAGCTGCACTTGATGTTGGTGGTAGAGTCTGCGGTTGAATGTGTGATGTATTCTTAGCAACTCTTTCGCAAAATCGCTTGTATCGAACAGAGTTAATGCTCTCTCCGGGTTTACCATTGTACATGCAAATGAGAATACGCTCACCTGCAATTGTGATGCCTTCATCAGTAGCTAATGGCGAATCAAAGGCTTTAGCTAAGGTACGAAAGTAATTTGATTCTCTGAACCTCTTTAGCGAGTTCCCTTTCCCGATCCCATGAGGTTGTGATGTTGTATCACATCCAAGTAACGCATGTAAGAATAAGATGTGCTTGCAAATCTCAGGGCCTAGCTGCCTTTTCACATCAAGTATATTCCATACACGAGAATTCTTGGCACTTTTCTTTGGCTCTGGCTTAAAAAACAAATTGTGAGAATCCAAGCTTGCATGATAGATCAGCAATATTAACAGGTCAGTATCATCTCCAATCAATACAGTGTTGACTCTTGAAGCTGATTCAACTGCTTTCTGCACTATTAAAAGATCGGCATCTCCGGAAGAATGATAGGTCTTGCAATTTTTCTCCACCAGCTTTGTAGAAAGCATATTGATGAATCTTTGCTTGTTTTCTTTGTTTATAAGAAATTGAGCCTTTTTCATAGTAAGGTGCATGCTTTCTGTAAATGTTACAGTTGCTCCTGCTTGCCCCTTGGTTCGCCTCTGGTGGGTCATGTCCTTTGTAGACTTGCTTTGGTAGCCATCAAATACAACTATTGCATTTCCATACTTCCTTGTCACATATTCAGTGTATACAGAGCAAATCTCATTGAACGTAGCACCTTTTGCCCACGTAATACGCTGAAGCAAAGCCCCACCGTCTAACACATACTGAACTGCCTCGTGGCCAGCCAGTCCAGAAATTTCTTGATCAGGTAGAAGAGACCAAATGGCATTAGCTAAAATAGGCTTGTTAGCCTCACGAAGAAACTGAAGACCACTGAAGAGAGCTGGCGGGTAGCTACACAATTCGAACTTGAAAATATCTTCAAGATCATCTCTGGATTTTGCAACCAGAATGAGTCGCTGAAAGAGTAGTTGTGGGTCAATCTGAATGATATCACCATCAACTTTAACTGAACATTTACAGTTCATTGTAACAGCTTGATTGGCTCTCTTGAACACGTACTCATCCACATTTCCCCCCTCCATGTCATCCAATATAGCTCTTCCTACTACTTCAGCCTTGTCTACATTGACTGTAGAATGTGCATGTACACCTGTAGAGATATTTCTCAAGCTCTTATCCAAAGCGAAGGGAGTATTCTCTTCAAGGTAACTGAGAATTGTGGCTGTATCCTTCCAATCTCGTGCCTGCCTTGCCTTTGTCATGTCTTTGTTCTGCTCACTTGTGACATAGTTGACTCCCGATAGCTCCAGCATAGCTTTGTTGACTTCAGCACACACTGGCATGGACAGCACCCATATCAGACGTTGCTGCTCAGTCATGCCTCGCCCTCTGGTTAAACCTCCGCTAGTTTTCATGCTCCTCATGAGTACTTGTTCAATTACAAGATCAGTAGAGATACCAGCCCATGAACGATCATTTCTCCTCACTACATGAAGGCCTTCTTGAAATTTCTGATAGATATCTGGATGCTGTTTCTCCAGCTGAGACATCCGTTGAAGATATACCCTTGCAGATTTTGTGTAATAGTTGTGTCCAGAAGCAGCCAGAAAGGGAAGCATTTTGGAAATTACTTCAAGGTGAAGTGCCCAATTTCCTGTACGTTCAGCCCGTATATACTGGCGAAGTATATCGATCATATTCATATACTCAAGCCAGAGCACAGCAGTCCTAGATGACTTCAAAACAGCTTTTTTTTCTTGTAAAATAGTTGCAATCCTTTGGAAAACATCTGTGCTGCAAACCTCATCCACAGATATCGTTTCCTCCATCAAATTTTCATAGAGAACACAAGCTTCATCCAGGTCCTTGCTTCTCTTTGCGATAGCTGCTGTTTCATCAGAGATACATTCACCTGCCTCTCCTTCTTCACTGTTTGACTGTGAGGGCAAAGGCACTCCCAAAGCATTAGCTAGTAATAAGCCATTGAGTGCTGCATCAACAAGAAGGTGTCCTCTCACTGCTCGGGCAATTGCTTTCCCAGTAAGAATGTGAATAACTGCATTAGGAGCATACACTAATTCTAAGATTTGTTGGAGTCCAGAAGCAGACATGAGATGGCCAATAGACCCAAGAAAGCTCATTTCCAAGTGGAAACCACCAAGGCGGAGCACAATATTCTTCAATGCACTATCGGCAGGCTCACTATCCACAATATCAACTGCTTTCCACCAAAGTGGCTGATCAAAGGTAACAATAGGCTTGGCATTATGCCGCCTGGCATGTTCACCTAAGAATTTAAGACAAGAGTAGATACATGTGGCATCACTTGGGCTCATATCAATCATAGGAAGAAACATGATAGATGACATTCCTGGATGATCACCTTTTTGAACAAATTGCATCATCCCAGACCATGATGGCCTTGAAGACTTGAAAAGAATTGAAGTCTTCCATAATAAATCAAGATTAGCTGTTGGATCTTGAGCTGTCAGTAAGTGCAGCTTTTCGTACGTGATGGCTGTCCTTCCAATACTCCTTTCCTTCTGAAACCGAATTGGAACTTGTCCAACTGCTGCCAAATCTCTGAATAAAACTTTTATCCTGGGAATACGATTGTTGCTCCTTATGCCAGGAGTTACTGTAGCAATCATTCCCATTCCATGAAAAGTGTTATTTCCATCCAAAGTTCGAGTGTTGTGGTCCACATTGTCCGCAACGTATTGAATGAACTGGTTGCTGAAGTTGGGAATGTCAGTGCCATGGGAAAAGGCAGCACTTTTTTCAAATTCTTGCACTTGCTGGTAAGAGCAACAAAACCCATGGCTATGAAGAGAATCAACGAGAAAGCGCGATGCATAGTGATGGTGCAATTGAACAGCCAATCCAATTTGCAATGGTGCTAATAACACACGTGGACGCACTGCCTGTATAATAGCCTGTCCAATTGATGCAATTTTTTTCCTGGCTGCTGACCCTAAAAAGTGAAAATATAAGTAGTGAGAGAGGGAGCAATGAAGTTATATGGCAACAATTTGCTTACCAACAATCAACTTTTCCAGCAATACTCTCAATGTGTCAGGAAGAAAGTTGATACAGGAGTCTTCAGACGCTATCTCTTCAGAAGTAGGATAGGCTGTATTGGAGACTTCGATCATCTTGATATCATTTCTGATAAGCTTTGCTGCTGTTCAACTACCCTAATTTTTTCTACATCAGGATCAGCCTTCTTTTTCTCTTGCTGATAGAAATCCTGAAGGACAGCCTTAGCTGTGCTACGGAAGGTCACAACATTTGGCTTACCATTAATTTCAGAGATGATGATTCTGTCTCCATATACCTCCTGGAGCTTCTAGGCCCCCCTCAGCTACGCCACTGTCCCTCATAGGTTAATAATGAAGAGTTAACAAAAAAGTGTGTGTGTGTGTGTATGTGTGTGTGTATGTGTGTGAGTATGTGTGTGTGTGTGCATGTGTGTGTGAGGTGATATGTTTCCTCTTTGGACCATGACCTTGTTGCAATGGAGCGCATCAATGAACCCACAATTGTTAAGTTTTGGCGGTAGTTGCTGACTAAGCATGGTCCAAGTAGACTAAAGTAAATAGATCCAGGGCATTGCCTGATGGTGCCACTTAACAAGAACTCCATGTAATCTCAAGTACATCCTGATTATGAGATGCTGGTGCCAGTAATGCTTAGGGTATGTCATTCTTGCTCACCCCTCCCCCTATCTTGGAAAACCACTTGACCAATTACTGGCAGTGGTGACAAGGTTAAGGTGTTAAGTATAAGATACATTAGATGTACGGTACTTTCTTCTTAGTAACTGTGACCAGGCAGCTAACCAGAAATTAATTAGTAATATTGTGTTTGGTGAACCCATTTCATTAAATATAATAAATTATTAAGTATAATGATACCAAAGTGCAATTTTAAATTGTAAAAGTGATCTGTAGTAAATCATTCAGTTCTTGCATTTTGGGCACACCCAGGGTTTCTTCTTGCTATTCCAATCTGTATTACTTATTCTGCTACATTCCCTGTGGTACCACTCTCCACATTCTGCTACATTCCCTGTGGTACCACTCTCCACATTCTGCTACATTCCCTGTGGTACCACTCTCCACATTCTGCTACATTCCCTGTGGTACCACTCTCCACATTCTGCTACATTCCCTGTGGTACCACTCTCCACATTCTGCTACATTCCCTGTGGTACCACTCTCTGCTACATTCCCTGTGGTACCACTCTCCACATTCTGCTACATTCCCTGTGGTACCACTCTCCACATTCTGCTACATTCCCTGTGGTACCACTCTCCACATTCATCACAGCATACCATACCACGACCTTTTTCAGGCTGTCGACAGCTACAATAAATTGATATCTTTGAGTGTCAAAAGTTGCCTTTCTTTGCTCACTTTTGCTTGGAAATGTTGTGAGAGTTTTGCTCTCAAATACTTTCAATAATTCTGATCTTTAACGATTCTTGGTTAAAAGTTATGAGTTCAGGTTTTTGTCCATTACAAATGGCAGCTGCAAAAGCGATCGCTAAGGGACCACAGTCAGAACCTCCCTTCTGAATTTGAACATTCATATAATTTACTTTGATGTCTTTGCTATTTGTGTACAGTAAGTCTGCGATTATTTCTTCTAGATCTTCACTCAGTAGTAAATGCATGCTGTCATATATTTTGACAGTGGCAGGTTGACATCCTACTGTAGATACTGTCATCCAATGGTTGCCGCTGTGGTTTAATATTTGCACAAAGGGGTTCAAGTGATGAACAGTAAATGTCCTTGTGTATTGCAATGTAGGGCTTTCCAGTCCAGCTATACCATAGGTATTTCTCAAAATGGTCTGTGCTGCATATATGTGACGGTCATTTAACCACATGTTGCTGTTTAGGATATCCTTATCAGTAATTGAGAGTGAGATTTGGCCAACAACAGTCCATATTTTTTCTCCTGTACTGCATTCGTTTCAGCTACCTCAATCACTGCAGTAGACTGCATTGCAGCTAGCTTTTGAGATCCTGTATTAATGCATGCTCGACCAGGATGACATTGTGGTCCAAATAATGTTACCCTGCCGTTTGCATGAACATTTCTTTGTGGCACAGTTTGGCACATACACTGCTGACCAGCTGGAGGCTGAGCTTCAGGCTGCATTATCACATGGATAGCTTAAATAATATTTGAAAATTTATTTGAATCATAAAAAAAAATAGGTAGACAATGAGACCAAAGGGTCTAGCACATTTAAAGTGCTGCAACACCATTTCAATTAGTATGAGTAATAGCACGAGTAACCATGGTATTCAGGATAAATAGCACAAGTAAAACGCAATTGAAGCAAAGCTGATTGCTATTTGTTGCTTTATGAGAGCTTTTATTGCTTTACGAGTGATCCCTAATACCATAGTTAGCCGTGCTATCACTCGCTAATACCATGGTTAGCCGTGCTATCACTCGCTAATACCATGGTTAGCCGTGCTATCACTCGCTAATAGTATACCTCTATCCTTACCTAAAACCATCGTTTACTTTAAACAAACTTTTTAGCAAAAACTATGGCATTACTAAGGCTAATCGCCCCACGCGTGTGCACTTACCCATACTATTTCACTTTGATAAGTGTACTATTTCAACTCAACTGTACTGCTGTTTCACTTTCCCTGGGCTATTTCAAGTAGACGGTGATTTTACCCATTATATTTTTAATGGGCAGTTTACGTGGTATACTATTATGCATAATAATTTCAACCAGAATTACCTTTTCATATGTAGTGTTTTCTGAGCTTGCATCAATAGACATCACATTTTTAGTTAATTCCTGCCACATTATATACTTTAATTAGAGATTAGTAATTTGAACTGATATTTAAAACAAATAAGCAATAAATTCACATAGGCATACAGCTGCTATAATAAAAAAAATTGTTATAATATTCATCATTAGAAATTTAACTTTGCCCATTTCAACCTAATCATGCATAAACCACATGTTGAATAAAAAAAATAATAGAATTAAGAAATGAGAAAATTAACTTTCTAATTGGTTACTTTGATAGGAATAAATGTTAATTATTATATGTATTATTCCGATTTATCACTGCAGTTGATCTTTTTAATAGTACTGGCACCCCAAAGGTATTCAAATAAATGAGAGCTTCATGTACTTATGCATGCTGTAAATCTACACATACATTGTCTTCTGTAATGGTACCCATTTCTTCTGCATTCGTTTCGGCTACCTCAATCACTGCAGTAGACTGCATTGCAACTAGCTTTTGAGATCCTGTATTAATGCATGCTCGACCAAAATGACATTGTGGTCCACATACGTTACCCTGCCGTTAGCATGAACATTTCTTTGTGGCACAGCGAGTTTGGCACATACACTGCTGACCAGCTGGAGGCTGAGCTTCAGGCTGCATTATCACATGGATAGCCTAAATAATATTTGAAAATTTATTTGATTCTTAGCGTCAAAAAAATAGCTAGACAATAAGACCAAAGGGTTTAGCACATTTAAAGTGCTGCAACACCATAGGAGTTATGCATAATAATTGGTACATTACAATCTGATTACCTTTTCATTTGTAGTGTTTTCTGAGCTTGCATCAATGGACATCACATTTTCGGTTAATTCCTGCCATGTGATTTGCTACAAGCATTGATAATGTATTATTAATTAGAGATTAGTAATTTGAACTGGTATTTAAAGCAGACAAGCACTAATATTCACAGTTGTTGTAATAAAAAATTGTTTTAATATTCATCAATCGAAATTTAACTTTGCCCATTTCAACCTAATCATGCATAAAGCACATGTAAAATGAAATTTTTTTTATAGAATTAATAAATGAGAATATTAACTTTCTAATTGGTTACTTTGATATGAGTAAATGTTAGTTATTATATGTATTACTCCAATTTATTAACAATAATCACTGCAACTGATCTCATTTATAGTACTGGCACACCAAAATTATTCAAATAAGTGAGAAATTTGTGTATTTATGTATACTGTAAATCTACACATACATTGTCTTCTGTAATGGTACCCATTTCTTCGATTGTCATTATGTCTTCTTCCGCTGTCTTCTATCACTGTTGGGTATTACGCATGCGAAGGGAACAAAGTCAAGCACATTTACTGCTGTATAGTTAACAAACGCGTGATCATTTCCTGCGCTCGTGTTATGTAAGTACCTTGGCAATACACTAAACCAGAGTCACTTGGGCTTAAATTGTTTATAATGATACTAAAAGACATTAATTTTCATATAATTATGTATGAGTCAGTGCATGGTACACATTTAGAGTTAAATGTTGTAATGTTTTATTAATAATTTTAAATCAATACTCATCAGTCCAGCTAATAAAATCTTATATAATTTACCTTGCTATGAGTAATGACTTCCTTTTCAGATTTTTCTGATGTTGACACAAATTCCTCAAATTCCTTTCATAAATATTTAATACAAACATGGAAGGAAAGCTTATAAATGTTGAATAAGGAAATGAGGAAGGATATTTCAGATATTGATAACAGGACAGGTAAAAGTGTACTTGCCTTATGCGCATTAAAACTAGAATGAAAGGAATAAACACTGATACTTAATTGACTCGATATGTGTTAAGTAGCATGAAGTTTTTTTACATTATTTACATACTAACAATTAACTAACCATATCAGTGTTCTTGCAAATTTTCAAATTTATACTGCGAATTCCCTGCTTGAGAATTTTCCCAGAGTTGCTTGTTAATTTGTATGTCCCTCTGGTTGTTTGTTCAGCAATTTCATATGGACCATCCCAATTAAACTCCAACTTTTCTCCTTGTCTTGTCTGCTTGCGGCTGTTGTAGCGCCATACCTTATCTCCAACATTAAAGTTTAGCTTCTTATGCTTAGCATCATACCTTTTCTTTTGTTTTGCTTGAGCCTTCTTTATATTCTCCTTGGCTTTAGTATTGATTTCATCGGCCCATTGAAGCATTGATTCCATGTGTTCATCAAGGTCATTTGCTGATAGAATTCTGAAGTGCACATGCCATTAATCCACCATTGTACATTTAAAGCCAATCAGCTATATACACCAGCGTTTTTTTAATACCTTAGGAGATATTTGCGTCATCTCCTGGAAAATTGTTTTGCTAATCCTCCTCACACTGAAATTAATTGTACTCAATGTTTATGGAATTTTAAAAACTCTAAACTGGACATGAGTTGTAAAAATTTACAAAATCAGAAGCAGGTACTGTAATGGCAGTGTTATTAAAGTTTTAAAACGTTAACAACCTATTGGTTTCCTAATAAATGTCTTCCCTCAAGGCAGATTACTTTGCAGTTAAGATATATGTGACTATCTTTAGGAAAATAGGGCTCAAAGCAGCGTGCTTGAGTGTTGATAAAAATATCCCATGAAAGGAAATGATATACATTGGGAATAGCTAAAGCTAAAATGACAAAACATAGAGAGCTCAATATGCCCATTATGTGATGATTATTGTTATCATTGTTATTATTATTACTATTATTATTATTGTTGTTGTTGTTATTATTATTGTTATTAATATAATTATTATTATTATTTTTGTTGCTGTCATTATTATTATTATTATTATTATTATTATTATTATTATTATCATTAGTATGTATTTTGTTTGTTTGTTTGTTCATTTTTTGTTTGTTCATTTGTTTTTTTGTTCATTCATTTGTTCATTCATTTGTTTGTTTGTTCATTCGTTCGTTCATTCATTTGTTCGTTCACTCGCTTATTCATTCACTCAATCATTCATTCATTCATTCAATGCATGCATTCATTCATTTTATTGTATTTATGCTCATTACTGATCACTGAACAGCATTTTACTCCCTCAATTTATTTAAATCTCAATTTGCTCTTCTTCCTCCTCCCCCTCTCCGCTTATAACCTCCAAATAGATGGAAACATTATAGTCTGGCAATCACTTAGCTCATGGATTATTAACATTAAACATTTTAATTTTAACTCACACAGAAACTTCATCAGCTTTTTCAGATTCCATTGGAAGTGTGATGTCTACTGGCAATCTGGCTTCCTGCTTATACAAAAGCTTAAAGTGAGTGTATTTGCTGGAATCCTGTTGACTTGTCCTAAATATATAAATAATCATTCAATCCACTATTTTTTTTTCATTGGTATCAATTCTGATTCTTTCCACAATATAGAAAGTAAAGTAAAGATAAGTTACCACACTTGTGCACTTACCCATATTATTATTTCACTTTGATAAGTGTACTGTTTCAACTCCAACAGTGCTATTTCACACTCCTCGAGCTATTTCAATCAAACGGCGATTTTAGCCATACATTTTTGAATGGGCACTTTATGTGGTATAATTATTATTATTCAAGTACTCTCTAGGCATAACACTAACCTTTTGCAAGGCAATAATATGAAAAAGTGCTACAAAAAATTGTTCATATGAATTACTTAATCAGCTACACATAATGCAAGTACAACTGTGGTTAACCACTGACCACATAGCTGAGCTAGCTCAGCCAGTTGCAGCTGGCTGTATTTACAACCTGAAACTAAGGCAGTTTTTACCATGTCAGTAGAAATAACAACTAATTCCTAAACTTTATAATGTGTGCCATAGTATTTTTTTATTTCATTTGTTTAACAAAAATGTTGATGGGGGTCGCCTTGTGCTAGATTTTCCTGTAAATGGTCATAAAAAAATAGTTAGGCACTTCCACCAGGGACACTACTATACTTAGGCTCTACCAGGGTGAGGGCTGTGGTATCCTGAGTGTAGTGAGGGTGCTACCAAAGGCACCTGAGGAAACAAACTAGGTATTCATGTACAAAATATGGTCATTGGCAACCTCAAGAAAAAATATTCAATTAAAGCTTACAATAATGACAACATGATGATATAAGTTTGCTAGATTAAGTTTGAGTAATGTCAAAATACTCACAAAACTTCATCTTATTCTGAAAGCATCTCCTGCAGTATAATTGTTCAAAGTGCGAGAATAAAATTTTCACATCAATTTTGGCAGAATTGCTTGATCAAAAAGAGTTTTAGCTTGAACAATATTAACTTTCAAAAGTTATCATCAGGATAAATTTTTCAATATTCAAATCATTTTCATTTTACAAAAATATGATATAAACATGATTTAAAAAATTCTATACATTTTTGGTTTACTGGAACTGACCTGGTAATAGTAGGCATGGTTATGCTTTCATTGAAATTTGCCACTACTTTCTTCCAAGCAAAGCGTAGTATCCTTTGCAGCATCTATAATCTCATCCTCCCTATGCCAGTATGGCACTGTATACATTTAATGTAGTGCTAATATAAAATCCTGATTGAGTCACTTCAAACTTGTGATGAGATATGGATAGATTTCATATACCTGCACACATCTTCATCCACAATGTGAGTGTACTTGGGAACGTGTAAGCTTAACCCTCTGATGTTTGCTATCAAAAATACAAAAATACTTTGAATTTGATCTTTGTCATTCCTTCATTTATAGTATAGCAGATATGTGTAATATGATAGTTGGATATGAGCTACAAGTACATAACTTCAAATTATGGAGCATGTAATATCAGATATGGGGCTACCAGTAACTTGACCTTTGAAACTTATAAATCATAATAATTTATGGTGATTTCTTACTTTATCAAACATGATTGTCTTGTTTTTACTGATAAAAGAAGCAATGCAGCAAGAAGCAAATTGAGTTGCCAATTAGCATATTTTAAAGTAAGATGAGTTACAAACCATTCCGCTAGCAGATATTGTGTTATAACTGCTTTGAAGAAAAGTATTGAATCTTATGCTAGAAATTACATGGCATGAATCAACTAATCTCGGAGCAATCAAATCTGATTCTTTCTGGTCATTTCTTTGCTTGCACTATGGTTTCAGGTTACAAAACTGGAACGCTGGAGTGTGAAATATAAATAAACGTGCTTAACACACAAGACAAAGTCCGACAAGTATGGTACTTGGCTTTCAATTCACACCATCTGTTGGTCCACAAGTTGTCAGTAGCAAAGACTCTTTTCTCTAGGACAAACTAGATCTATAATTTGTCTGCCGAAAAAGACCAATAGATGATCATGTGAAATCTGCCTTGCAAGCCAATGACTACCCAATGCACCTAATAAATACAACACTGGCTACTTGTCATACCAACACAGTCAGATTTCCAACACCTCACCATCCAGTCAGGTCCTTCGTACACCAAAAGCTACAGTGATTCTTCATTGTGTGAGGCATTTCTCAGAGTGTATCAAAAGGATTCTAGCCCCTTTGGAAATGCGGACCTGTTTTAAACCACACTCAACACTGAGAAATATGTTGGTTCACGTAAAAAAACTATGTTCCACCAACTGAAAGATCTGGAGTAGTTACCAGGTGCCTTGTGGTTCTTGTAACCAAATTGGACAATCAGATCAATCCAAATAAACCTATGTGACTAGGTAATACTTCACTATTCCAAATTTTTTATTTACAGACGTTTGGACCACTAGCTAGTTGTGGTCATCATCAGTGAACTATTACAATACAATGTAAAAATGAATGAGTGACCTCAAGAATGTAACTATGGGTAAGTAAAATAAAAAATTTGGACTAGTGAAGTATTAAATAGACAATATCATTAGACAATCAGGCTGATAGGCTGACGGAGCACAGGAGAACCCTAGCACTAAGTGATGATACATCAGCTGTGGAAGACCATGTTATGTAATTCAATCATGACATTGATCAGAATGGAGTGAGAGTCGTTGATCAGCACATGAGTTGGTATCCAAGATGTTTTTTGGAGTCATGGCATATAAAGGTCCCAAAAAGCTGTATGAACAAAAACCTAGGGACACTAAACACAGCCTATGACAGCTTGGCTACTGTAGGACATAGTAACTATCTCCCATAGCAACTGTTACTAGATTCGTGTTTATTCATGCATTCCAGTTTTGTAGTCATCTATAACATACCGATAAAGGTTACTGGATTGACCGAAACATCTATTTATACTTTTATTGTTATAGCTAGTGCCTTTTTCAGAACATAATATTTCTGCAATAATTTACAATTAAACTATTAAAGCTTATGATAGCAGTATAAAAATAATATAGCTAAGTAATATGAATGAAAAAAAAAAACATGTGAGAAATTAAAAGTAAATTGGTACAATAATCATGACATAATTATGAGACACACTTTCAGTTTCGTACAAATGAACAGTGCAACATTACTATAGACTCAATTAAATGGGCAAAAAGTGCAGTACACTTGAAATGTAATATAGTGTAGTTGATTTCACCAAGGAACAGGAAATTTGGAAGCATCAGAATATCTATAGCAATTTACTGTATAAGTTAACAGAGCTACATCAAAACTATAGCCATAAGAAATTATTTTATGAGACCATAGTAATGTACTGTTCATTCATATGATACCGAAGATATATCTCACAATTTATAAGCAGTCTTCTTTTCATTGGTCCTGTGTGATTAATGTCTAGACATACTATAGTCATCATTCAGTGACCATTTTTCAGATACAAACAAAACAGAAAAGGACCCCAGGCTATGATGGCAACATGCAAATATGTTCTAAGCTCTCATAATGGTTTCCTAAATTCCCCAATGTACCACGACTTTGAAAAGATCTTCTGTGTAGATCTTGTTCATTCCAAGTAACTTTAGCTTTATCCCAATTGATGTTGTGAGTAGTTCCGATGGAGTGCTCTACATTACAGTAGAAGTGTAAAATCAATCAAATGCTTGTAGAGATCTCTTGCATTCTTTGAACGGATTCTTCAAGGTTCCTCCTGTCTTGCCAGTCCTGATCACCATTCTTGCTGTTCCTGTTGATTTTATCATGGGTTTCTTTGAATACTTACTTATACAGAAACAGCACTTAAAAATCTTAAGGCCATAGCTGTATGATGTGAGATGATTGTACGACACAGAATAATGCTCTCTAAGTTTATTTAGAAGCATCATTTATGTGCCAATACAATCAGAATTAAAGTTAAAAAAAAAACACTTGAACTTTTTCTTCTTGATGTTGCCACTATAAAGGCCTTCGTGATTAATTGTAAGAGACAATAGAAGCATTATGACAATATGAAAAAACATTGGAGAAGAAAAGATATGAGACTATATTGAAGACGTAAGAATTTGTTTGCTGAATTGTTTATTGCTGTTCCTTACAGCATCAAATTTGCTATTTATACACTGACCTTTCTTTCTTATGTTCTCAAATTTTGAACCTAGTAAGTGATTTAGCTCCTTCTATTTACAGATAGTTGTAGCAGGCTATAACTATTATGTGACATGATTATTTAAAGAGTAGTACTGATTAGATTGCAACAACTACCAGGAAGAGATTGCCAAAGCTGTGACATGAAGTCTCAATCTTGTTAAGCTTAATGCTGCTTTTTGATTGATTCTTGAACATTTTAAAATCCAAATTCGCTTAATATTGGCTTAGACTAGCATCAGTCATTCTAGAGTAACTTCGCCTTCACTTCAAACTGCAGTTACACAGCAGTAAAGGAAGACTGAAAAACCGGACCAATTCCGCCCGGGCCAAATACGCGAGGGGACCCAATCTGCTGTGACACCGGCGCCTTTGTTCAAGAGGAGCCCTGGACTGATCCATAGACAGATCCATTTAAAAGAAGCTTGTTGCTTTTACCTTTAATGTTCTTTGGGTTTGCCCCAGAGGAAATCAAAGACTTTCTCTCCTTTAAGAGAATACTCTCAGAGTTTCTCTTTGAAGGGGTCATATAAGGTTTCATATGCACCTTTGATTTGGTCAATTTACTTTGGTTGGATAGGATTACAGATGACAGCTTAGCAGCAGGCTAGGCGGGGTTAATACCAGGCGGAATACCCTCAAGTTGGTTGGGTAAGGTGTAATAGGGCTGTCGGGGATAGACTGCATGGGGGGTAGGTGGGCATAATTAGAGTGCCCACGTGGATGCGCGAGCACAACCGTATGAGAACACGACAGAGAGAAGGAAACAGTCAAGTTTTTCTGATGGCGTCTGATGGACTTAGCGGTTCTAAAAGGAGGAAGGGTACCAGTGGAGAACCCCTGCCAGGTGGTGGGGAGGCGTGGAAGAGAGGGCTGACGCAGATTTTGACAGGAGAGTCGAAGCTAGAGTTGAAGCGATGGTGGAAGAAATTTTGCGCCGGCAGGCCAGTGCTAAACCTACGTCATCAGCCCCTGGGGGCAGCAGTGCTAGTGGGGCCACCGAGAAATTGGCAAGCGAGACAGCCCAGAAGACTGGCTGCAGTAGCGGGACTAGTGGCACCACAGCTGGTATGTTGGACTTGCTATTAAGAGCAGTAGGGGGTAGTTAGGGCAGCTGTGTTTCTCAACAACTTTGGGGGGGTCAAGCCATTTTTTTTTTTTGGTGGGGTGTTCGTCCAAAAAGGAAAAAGGGAAAAAAAAAAGTATCTGAAGCTAGCCACCAGAATCTTCACTTATTCAGAGTAGTTGTAGCCTACTCTACTGGGGCAGGGATGGGTGTGAACCTTACAGGGTTTGAGGCTCTATTATGGGGGAGATTAATGCATGGGTGTGAGGCAGTCTTTCTTGCAGCCTAGACTGGGGCATGTGGCCCACTTGGTCTGGGTTGACTATGGGCTTGTGGCTCAATTTCTGGGTGGCATTTATATGGGCAAGTGGCCCAAACTTGAGTGTTTATAGATTAGTGTGGGTAGATGACTCACTGTAAGGTCAATCTATAAAGGTAGATCAATGTGGAGCATGTGACTCAGTTTACAGTACTTATATATGGGCATGTGGCCTATTTACATGGATAAATCAGTGATGTGCCTGAGCATGTGGCTCAATGTGTGGCACTGACATGTGGGCATGTGGCCCAGTGTACGTGGTTAATTTAGTGATGTGCTTGGGCATGTGGCTCATTGTGTAGCACTGATATGTGGACATGTGGCCCAGTTTATATGGGTGGATCAGCGAGGTGCTTGAGCATGTGGCTCAGTTGCATGTGTTCTATTTTGTCATGATGCGAGATTCACCTCTCCAAGTAGTGTTGTGACCAATGTTGGTAAAGGCCTGGCATTGTAAATATTGTCATGGTGTGCTGGGGAACGTTGGCAGCGAGACCAATGTGCTAATGGCACTGGTTTGTGTTGTTTCTGTAGGCCTGGGCATGGTTGATGAGCGTGCTGTTGCCGCCTTAGGGCTACCGAAGTCCACAGTGCCTGAGTTGGTTGTCTCAGAGAAGGCCAACTGTCCAACAGATGGGGCAGCAAAGTTAGCTGGTGGAGAGGTCCAGAAGTTTTCTATGGGCGTGACACTGCCTATGGTCCCCACCAGGCTAGTAAAACGTATTCTGTCTGGGGAGTACGTAGACATGGGGGAATTGTCCCAGGAGGCTCTTCGGGCAGAATTTAAGCGAGCCACAGAGGGGGAGGACCAAAAGTCATCAAAGGCAAAATCTCTCCGGCAGATTGCTGATCGAGATGCCTGGGCAGCTAGTTTTGCTCAGTATGCAGGAGTGGTGTGCCGCTCTCACCCGGAAAAGGCTGTGGCTTTGTGGGGTCACTTGGCTGTCGTGATGTCCTGTCAGAACAGGACCATTTCAGGGTGGTGGAAGACATACGATGAGTCGCTACGGCACAGCTACTCCTCTATGGAAGAGGCTACTTTTACCCTGAATCAGTGCCTGTTCACTCAGGCCATGGTGGAGAGTTCTGAGTCCATGCAGCGGCCCACACCCCCAGTATCTACTTTGCCAGTTCCTCCAAGACCCAAGAGAAGGAGAGCACAGGCCTGCTTTGCCTGGAATGATGGCAGGCCCTGTTCTTCGATCCCTTGCCGTTTTTCGCACTGCTGTGCTAGATGTGGTGGTGACCACGCTAGGAGGTTTTGCCCTCCCTTAGTTGACACACCTTCGGTGGAGGACGGTCGCCGCGGGCTGAACTGAGGAGCGGCTCGTTCATGAACTGAACTGTATCTGTACCCATCCAGAGGGGGACTGTTAATTTGCTTGTGTGACACCACCCTTGTTATGTATGGTGCTATATATATGATCATGAAATTGTTGTGCTGAGATATCATAGCTTGTTATGGGTAGGTGTTTTGGGACTATATAGATAGAGTTGGGGGTAGTAGTTGAGGGGATTGATTGGGGATAAAATATATAGGCGGGTGTTCTTTCTCTGCATGTTAGATGGGTGGGTTATTGTACTCTCTGCTTGTTGCAGGTGTACTTGGTAATGCCTATGTGTACATGGCCGACTTGCTAGCCATCAGTGACAAACGACCAGTGGGTCGAACTTCGTGGCCTGACATTCCCAATTGGAGCAACATAGTGACACCTATGGTGGTGGGGGAGTGGGACAGACTGTTAGCATCTCACCCAGACCAATCGTATCGAAGGTACCTAGTCGATGGCCTCCAGTATGGCTTTCGGATTGGCTTTAGCCATGGAGTGGCTGATTGTAGAAGTGCTGTGTCAAATATGTCGTCTGCTAGTGAGAGGCCTAGTGTGATAGACGAGTTTGTTGCCACCGAACTTGCAGCTGGAAGGTTATTTGGGCCGGTCGAGGCTATTCATTCTTCACTGCACATAAACCGATTTGGGCTTGTCCCAAAGGGTCATGGTTCTGGAAAGTGGCGGTTAATTGTAGACCTCTCTTTTCCAGCTGGAGGAAGCGTGAATGATGGGATTGACCCAGCCCTGTGTAGTTTACAGTATACTTCAGTGGATACTGCCTGTCAGAACATTCTGAGATTGGGTCAAGGAGCAAATTTAGCAAAATTTGATGTATCTGGAGCTTTCAGGACAGTGCCTGTTCATCCAGACGACCGCCACCTCCTAGGTATGCAATGGAGAGGTCACACTTATGTTGACAAAGTGCTCCCTTTTGGCCTTCGGTCGGCTCCCAAATTGTATAATGCCATTGCAGATGGCTTGCTGTGGGTATTGGTGAGAGTAGATCAAGTTACGAGCATCCACTACCTGGATGATTTTCTGATATTTGGTGCATCAGACTCGCCTCAGTGTGGGGAGTCTTTAAGCAAGGCATTAGCCCGGTGTGACGGGTTGGGCGTGCCAATATCTCCGACAAAGACGGAAGGTCCTGCTACCAAGCTTGTCTTCCTAGGTATTGAAATCGATTCCGTGTCAATGACGATTAGCCTACCCCCTGAGAAGTTGAGTCGTCTGCGAGCCATGATCCGAGATTGGGAATCCAAGAGGTCATGTACCAAGAGGGAGCTTTTGTCCCTCATTGGCTATTTGCAGCACGCATGCCGTGTGATTAGGCCTGAAAGTTCTTTCCTTCGGCGCATGATCAATCTCTCAGCGGGGGTTAGGGCATTACACCATAAAGTGCGATTGAATGCGGGGTTTCGATCAGATCTTAAGTGGTGGAACTGCTTCCTGCCGGTGTGGAACGGCACCTGCCCTATGTCCAGTGTTGTCAGGGGAAAACCAAAGGTGGTACTGACTTCCGATGCGTCGGGCTCATGGGGCTGTGGGGCATACACGTCAATGGGGGGTTGGTTCCAGCTCAAGTTTCCGGATAGCTGGCTAGACGTTCACATAACTGTGAAGGAGCTGCTACCAATTGTCCTGGCCGTTGCACTGTGGGGACATCTGTGGAAAGGTGTAACAGTGTCTTGTAAATGTGACAACATGGCAGTGGTGGCGATTGTAAATTCCGGGAAAAGCAAAATGGACAAGGCCATGCATCTGATGAGATGCTTATCTTTCTTTTTGGCACAATGGGATGTGACGTTAGTGTGTCAGCATATTCCTGGTGTGGAAAATAATGCTGCTGATGCATTATCTAGAGACTCTCTGTCTTTGTTTCAGCAGCTGGTGCCGGAGGCAGCGAAGGATGCCACTCCCATTCCAGAAGGCCTCATTCAGTGCCTGGTCACCGACTCCCCGGACTGGACAAAGGTGGACTGGGTGACCCTGTTCAAAAGTACTATATGATGGGCCTGGCTGATTCTACACACAAATTGTACGCATGTGGGGTGAGGAGGTTCACGGGAATCTGTGCAGCTGCTGGGCGAACACCTGTGCCGGCGGATGAGGATACTTTATGCCATTTTGCAGCTACCTGCGACATAAGACCATTAAGTCTTATATGGCGGGAGTTCGTCACCTTCACATTTCCGAGGGTCACGGTGACCCCTTCTCTGGTGGACTTCACAGATTGCACTATGTCTTACGTGGTGTGAAACGTGCTGAGGGGATGTCCGGGGTGACGAAGCGTGAGCGAAGGCCAATTACCCCCGACCTCCTTCGCAAGATCAAGAATGTGTGGGACCCTCGTGCACATGAGGCGGACATAGTGATGCTATGGGCTGCATGCTGTTTGGCATATTTTGGGTTTATGCGGATTGGGGAACTCACGGTGCCAACAGAGGATGGTTATGATGCTTCAAGTCACTTATCATGGGGCGACGTGTCAGTGGATGACCCAAACTCTCCATCTAGGATGGAGGTGCGTATAAAGGCATCTAAAACTGATCCTTTTCGTCAGGGAATCTCTTTATTTATTGGCAAAGTGGCATCAGATCTTTGCCCTGTTTCTGCTATACTAGCATACATGGTAGTAAGGGGTAAGAGTGAGGGGCCCCTCTTCAGGTTCAGAGATAGAAAACCACTGACTAGGCAGAAGTTGGTTACAGCTGTAAAGAATGCTTTGGAAAAAGCTGGAGTTGATCCTGGGCAATACTCTGGGCACAGTTTCCGTATTGGGGCGGCTACCACTGCAGCAGCTAGGGGGCTGGAAGATTCTACAGTGAGGACATTGGGCAGGTGGAAGAGCCTTGCATACTTAGAATACATTAGGATTCCAAGAGAACAATTAGCTGCATACACCTCAAGAATTTGTTAGTCACTAATCATTCACTCTGTTATTTGTGTTGATTGTATATTATGTTTCCAATGTGCTAAGTGAGTCTCTCTCCCCCTTCTCTGTCTTGGTCTTGGCCTGGGGCGGGTGGTCGTTCCTTCTTTGGCGGAATTAAAGGGGCTTGCCCCACCCCCTTTTAATTATGCCCCAGTCAGCCCAAGCTGATTGGGGGTGGGGTTTCCGGCCCTACCTGTGCCAAACAACTCAGCTACTAGAGCTGCGGCTAAGGGGTGAGTAGGAGCGTGAATGACTGGAAAGACAGGTAAGTTACAATGTATCCTTATAAAGTATAAAGTGAAGTTGATATAATTCATGGTTCACGGCCAAGACAGAAGGGAATGGCTGTGAACAATGGGGTGTATATGGGGATGAGCCGCAGGATTAATGACAGCTTAGCAGCAGGCTAGGCGGGGTTAATACCAGGCGGAATACCCTCAAGTTGGTTGGGTAAGGTGTAATAGGGCTGTCGGGGATAGACTGCATGGGGGGTAGGTGGGCATAATTAGAGTGCCCACGTGGATGCGCGAGCACAACCGTATGAGAACACGACAGAGAGAAGGAAACAGTCAAGTTTTTCTCCCACCCACCCACACCTTACTTAGGAGGGGTTTTGGAAAAAGGGGGGGAAGGGAAGAAGGGAGGGGGGGTGACATTTTATTCTCTATTATTTTATTTTAACCTCCGGTGAACAGCCCCCTGTTTCACCGTGATAACGTAGGTGCCGGAATTAAAGGGGCTTGCCCCACCCCCTTTTAATTATGCCCCAGTCAGCCCAAGCTGATTGGGGGTGGGGTTTCCGGCCCTACCTGTGCCAAACAACTCAGCTACTAGAGCTGCGGCTAAGGGGTGAGTAGGAGCGTGAATGACTGGAAAGACAGGTAAGTTACAATGTATCCTTATAAAGTATAAAGTGAAGTTGATATAATTCATGGTTCACGGCCAAGACAGAAGGGAATGGCTGTGAACAATGGGGTGTATATGGGGATGAGCCGCAGGATTAACACTTCAGTTGTTCTCAACAACTTCACAAGTGGAGGTCGAGGCCTTACATGAGAGGGGCTATATTTACCCATTCTCGTGCAATCTCTAACAGAAAGCTTAGAGATATCAGGCATGAGTGAAGATAATACTGATATCACTTGCTTTTGATCACTGTCTAACCTAACCTGATGTGAAGTGCCTTGAAGACATTCATCAATATCGTATATCACTAAGCTAAACTTGCGTTCCCATATATTTACAAATTCTGCGCATCTTCACTTGCACATACAGTTTCTCTTCTCTTTATTGTCATTATGGAATCTCATTCCATTCCAGCTGACTGGAAGGTACACAAATTATTTCCTCTCCGCAAGAAAGGAAGTGTATCTGCAGTTAGCAACTACAGGCCTATTTCTCTCCTAAACATTCTTCATAAAGTACTAGAATTAATAGTCTACTCTAAGATAATAGATTTTATATATCCAAAAATTTCAAAGACACAATTTGGTTTTATCAGAAATAGATCCACTCTTCAACAACTTCTTCTATCATAGCTATACTTCAGTTTTCAATTCTGTGGAGTCAAAGCGACACACAGAAATTGTGTTTCTTGATTTTGCCAAAGCCTTTGATTCAGTCCCCCACAATGAACTTCTGTATAAACTTTGGCTAACTGGCATTACTGGTCCTCTTTGGTTATTTTTCAAAGATTACTAACAAAATAGAAAGCATTTTGTTGAGGTTGAAGGGTGTAAATCTGACTTACTTCCTGTCAAATCAGGTGTACCTCAAGGTAGTGTACTTGGACCTCTGCTTTTTCTTATTTATGTTAACCGACATACCGTCTCTCTGCTCTTTTTCGTCTGTGTTTTTATTTGCTGATGATGCCAAACTTATTGCCTCTCTAAACTCTGCAAGTGAGAATTTAGCTCTTCAAAAGGATCTTGACAATTTATTGTCATGGTGTCAATCTTGAAAACTTTCTTTAAATACTTCTAAATGTGCATACATGAACGTCTCCCTATCATCATCTACTAACAACAATTACACCATCGGTAATGATACAATTAAAACAGTGACTCAACAGAAAGATTTAGGTATTTTAATCTCTGATATATAGTTTATCTTGGTCTGTCCACATCAAAGAAATATGCCGCAAAGCTTATCGGTCTCTGTATTTAATTAGGCGAACAATTCCTTGCACATCACCCATTAACATTAAGAAGTCCCTCTATCTATCACTTGTAAGATCTCAGCTGACCTACTGTTCCCAGCTATGGTTTCCCAACTAAATACAAGACATTATCTTATTGGAAAGAGTTCAACGGCGTGCAACTAAATACATTTTAAATAATTATAATATTTCTTACAAATTAAGACTTTTCATCTCAATTATTTTACCACTAATGTACTACCTACAATTACTAGACCTATTATTTTTTGTTAAATGTCTTAAGAATCCGTCTGATTCATTTAATGTATTTAATCACGTTACTTTTCATTCTGGGTCCACAAGATCTTCATCTAATCCAAAAAACTCCGAAATAAGGTCAAACTCTCTACAAAGGCCAAAGAGTTCGTCCCCATGCATGGCTGTTGTTTGGAGGTTCGACTGTACTCACGTTTGCTATTGCTGCCTTTTACTTATTTAAACAAAACAGAATAAAATAATAATATACATCAGTTTTAGTAACAGGTCATCAATCACACCACAACAGAACCAAGCAAGCTTACTGCTAACATACACCCATTTTAAACTTTGATTTTCTGCAAATAATTGTAGCATGTCACGCTACCAAGTCTACTAGATCATATGAGTGTGAATGAAACGAAATCAGTGAAATGACAACTAGTACAGCTAGTTTGTAGTTCAGTCTCATAGAAGATGTATACAGTAGAGTGACTGCAGAGAACCCCAAGGCTCCCAGAGAACAGCTCATGGAAAACGATCTCATGATATTCCCCGCAGTCCGGATGACCAGATCCTTTGGTAAATTAGACTCCATCACAAGCGAAGGCCAACTTAAATTATTACCTACATATAATAATAATAATAACAGCGGTAGTAGTAGTAATACTAATAATATTATTAATAATAATAATTAACAATAACAACAGCAATGTATAACTAGAAAAAAAAAATCCTGACTGATGAGGATAAAAATAATGAAATTAGAGTAATAATACTATAGCCGAGTCATTTAAAAAAAAAAAAATGTGTGGCATTCAATTGAAATACAACAGCAGTGACAGGCTGACAGACAGAATTATTGACAGACTGACAAACTTATTGAGTGACTGACTGACAGATTGACTGACTTACTGACAACACACTGACTGACTAACAGATTGACTGAGGACAGATTGACTGATAACAGATTGACTGACGGCACATTGACTGACTGACAGATTGACTGACGACAGATTAACTGATGACAGATTGACTGATGACAGATTGACTGACGACAGATTGACTGAGGACAGATTGACTGACAACACACTGACTGACTAACAGATTAACTGATGACAGATTGACTGACGACAGATTGGCTGACGACAGATCGACTGACTAACAGATTGACTGACTGACAGATTGACTGATGACACATTGACTGACTAACAGATTAACTGACGACAGATTGACTGACTGACTGACAGATTGACTGACTAACAGATTGACCGACGACAGATTAATTGACGACAGATTGACTGACGACCTCTAGTTACTGGTCATATGAGAACCTCATTACTACAGTACCTCTAGTCACTGGTAATATGAGAACTCCATCACTACCTCTAGTCACTGGTCACACGAGAACCTTATCACTACCTCTAGTCACTGGTCACACGAGAACCTTATCACTACCTCTAGTCAATGGTCATACGAGAACCTCATTACTACCTCTAGTCACTGGTCATATGAGAACCCCATCACTACCTCTAGTCACTGGTCATATGAGAACCCCATCACTACCTCTAGTCACTGGTCACATGAGAACCCCATTACTATCTCTAGTCACTGGTCACACGAGAACCCCATCACTACCTCTAGTCACTGGTCACATGAGAACCTCATCACTACCTCTAGTCACTGGTCACATGAGAACCCCATCACTTCCTCTAGTCACTGGTCATATGAGAACCTCTTTACTACCTCTAGTAACTGGTCACATGAGAACCCCATCACTACCTCTAGTCACTGGTCATATGAGAACCTCATCACTACCTCTAGTCACTGGTCACATGAGAACCACATCACTACCTCTAGTCTCACTGGTCATATGAGAACCCCATCACTACCTCTAGTTACTGGTCACACGAGAACCTCATCACTACCTCTAGTCAATGGTCATATGAAAACCTCATTACTACCTCTAGTCACTGGTCATATGAGAACCCCATCACTACCTGTAGTCACTGGTCACATGAGAACCCCATCACTTCCTCTAGTCACTGGTCACATGAGAACCTCATCACTACCTCTAGTTACTGGTCACACGAGAACCCCATCTACCTCTAGTCACTGGTCATATGAGTCACTGGTCACATGAGAACCTCATCACTACCTCTAGTCACTGGTCACATGAGAACCCCATCACTTCCTCTAGTCACTGGTCACATGAGAACCTCATCACTACCTCTAGTCACTGGTCACACGAGAACCCCATCACTACCTCTAGTCACTGGCACATGAGAACCCCATCACGACCTCTAGTCACTAGTCACATGAGAACCTCATCACTACCTCTAGTCACTGGCACATGAGAACCCCATCACTACCTCTAGTCACTGGTCACATGAGAATTTCATCACTACCTATAGTCACTGGTCACACGAGAATCTCATCACTACCTCTAGTCACTGGTCATATAAGAACCTCATCACTACCTCTAGTCACTGGTCACACGAGAACCCCATCACTACCTCTAGTCACTGGTCACACGAGAACCTCATCACCACCTCTAGTCACTGGTCATATGAGAACCCCATCACTACCTCTAGTCACTGGTCACACAAGAACCTCATCACTACCTCTACCTCTAGTCACTGGTCACATGAGAACCTCATCACTACCTCTAGTCACTGGTCATATAAAAACCCCATCACTACCTCTAGTCACTGGTCACACGAGAACCTCATCACTACCTCTAGTCAGTGGTCACACGAGAAGCCCATCACTACCTCTAGCAGGCCCGTAGCCAGAGGTTGCATTGGGGGGTTCGGATTTTAAGACGCAAAAAGCCACACCTACTTTTGTTTCCTCATTAATTCTTCTACAATACTAAAAAACAAAAGATAAGTGCACTAAAGCTTATAATTTGTTATTCTACTTCAAAATTATAATTCATTAAACAATGTTGATATTCGAGAGAAAAGCGCTATTATTCTCATGTAACCAGGCTTCTATCCATTACGGTGAGCTGTATATAAACAGTGCAACATTAATATGCCGTATTCGTACTACAAGTTATTTAATAGTACGGCGTGTAAACTGTCTGTTCGAAATGCATTGGAAAAATTGCTATAACTAAGTGAAATAGCACGGAACAAAGTGAAAAGACACCGTAGCTTAAGTAAGAGTAAGTGCGCAGCCAGTTTTTTTTAATCATTTGCTATGTAGCTACACTAGATAGTGGACTTACTATATGTATATTTGAGGTTTAACTTTCTCAGACACTTCCGAAGGCTCGAAGATTCCCTTTCTAATCTGTTGAAAAAAATCCGTTGCTTGTGCTATTCATATCGAATCGCACGCTTACCGGGATTGTTCTTACTAAAGTGTTACGTACACTTATAAAGAATGTAACGAAGCAAGCTTTACTCATGCTGATATGAGAGCGAAATTTTTATCCATGGAGCTGAATGTTTATTAGGTCACTTAGACTCAGACTAGGCCAGAAACAGCAGAGAATTCAAGCGCAGGTTCAGCACGATTGAACAGACGATGATATTCCAGAAGTTATATGTGGGGTGTGGCTAAAATATTTGCTTCCGGTCACTCTAAAGGGGGGTTCGACCGAACCCCTCGAACCCCCCCTGGCTACGGGTATGTCTAGTCACTGGCACATGAGAACCCCATCACTACCTCTAGTCACTGGTCACATGAGAATCTCATCACTACCTATAGTCACTGGTCACACGAGAATCTCATCACTACCTCTAGTCACTGGTCATATAAGAACCCCATCACTACCTCTAGTTACTGGTCACATGAGAACCCTATCACTACCTCTAGTCACTGGTCACACGAGAACCTCATCACTACCTCTAGTCACTGGTCACACGAGAACCTTATCACTACCTCTAGTCAATGGTCATACGAGAACCTCATTACTACCTCTAGTCACTGGTCATATGAGAACCCCATCACTACCTCTAGTCACTGGTCATATGAGAACCCCATCACTACCTCTAGTCACTGGTCACATGAGAACCCCATTACTATCTCTAGTCACTGGTCACACGAGAACCCCATCAGTACCTCTAGTCACTGGTCACATGAGAACCTCATCACTACCTCTAGTCACTGGTCACATGAGAACCACATCACTTCCTCTAGTCACTGGTCATATGAGAACCTCATTACTACCTCTCGTCACTGATCACATGAGAACCCCATCACTACCTCTAGTCACTGGTCACACGAGAACCTCATCACTACCTCTAGTCAATGGTCATATGAGAACCTCATTACTACCTCTAGTCACTGGTCATATGAGAACCCCATCACTACCTGTAGTCACTGGTCATATGAGAACCTCATCACTACCTCTAGTCACTGGTCACATGAGAACCCCATCACTACCTCTAGTAACTGGTCACACGAGAACCTCATCACTACCTCTAGTCAATGGTCATATGAGAACCTCATTACTACCTCTAGTCACTGGTCATATGAGAACCCCATCACTACCTGTAGTCACTGGTCATATGAGAACCCCATCACTACCTGTAGTCACTGGTCACATGAGAACCCCATCACTTCCTCTAGTCACTGGTCACATGAGAACCTCATCACTACCTCTAGTCACTAGTCACACGAGAACCCCATCACTACCTCTAGTCACTGGCACATGAGAACCTCATCACTACCTCTAGTCACTGGTCACACGAGAACCCCATCACGACCTCTAGTCACTAGTCACATGAGAACCTCATTACTACCTCTAGTCACTGGTCACATGAGAACCCCATCACTATCTCTAGTCACTGGTCATATGAGAACCCCATCACTAACTCTAGTCACTGGCACATGAGAACTTCATCACTACCTCTAGTCACTGGTCATATGAGAACCCCATCACTACCTCTAGTCACTGTTCATATGAGAACTTCATCACTATCTCTAGTCACAGGTCACATGAGAACCCCATCACTTCCTCTAGTCACTGGTCACATGAGAACCTCATCACTACCTCTAGTCACTGGTCACACGAGAACCCCATTACTACCTCTAGTCACTGGTCACACGAGAACCCCATCACTACCTCTAGTCACTGGTCACAGAAGTTAAAAATAACCACTAAGTGTGAAGTACAAACATCCACACAAACATTCTGACTGTGTGGACCATACCCTAGTAACTGAATATAAGTTTCAGCAGCAACTCATATCCAATAACACACAAGCATACACGTATTGACTACAACTCCCAGCAACAATGATCTCCCACATAACTGCACAAAATACACACAAACACAAAGTCCAGCAACACAGGACTGCACATGACATGACTGCACAAGATACACATCACACAGATTTCAATGCCCAACATGACTGCATTGTAAACACCTACACACACTCTACACCAACATATGGTCAGTGGTGACAAGTTTTACCAACCACAAACCTATGTTGTACTTGTGGTGGTCAGACCGGCCATGCCTCAACCACAACATTACAAACTTAGTCCATTCCACTGGCTCCACCAACTACTGCAAGCTAGAGCATCAGTGTATAAACACAGCTACAGTCAATCATCTCATTCCCCAATAATCAAAATCTAGTCAAATTCATAGAAATAAAATGAAATAAACACCATGGTGACCTAGTGAAGTGGACACCATGGTGACCCAATGAAGTGGACACATGGTGACCTAGTGAAGTGGACACCATGGTGACCCAATGAAGTGGACACATGGTTAATTACACAGTGTCTCCCACCCCCAGTGAAAATCACACATGAAACCTTGCATGACGGTCCTTTATATTAGGCCATCAAATGGACAATACGATGTCCATTTCATTAATAAAGTAAGGAAAAAACAACAACAACAAAACAAAACATTAATCAACAACTAAGTGTAGGTACAATTCAACTATCATGTATTGAGTTTAGGTCACTCACTAGATTGAGAGGACTCTGTAGAGTAAGCAGACAACCCGCCCACAGTCACGCAATGGAGACTTTAAAGAGAGCTGATCTGCATGCTAGGCCCTGTAGTAGACATTGTATGGCTCCCTGGACTACAGCTTTATCCCTGTAAGACATATATGCATGTATATGTTGGTAGCAGAGCCAATCACAGGGTAAATGTCACAGCACATCACACAATTAAATAAGGCAATTAATAGGGCATGTGCAGTCCTAATTAATGCCCATCTATATGTGGTACATAGTGGGTTGAGTGTAGCTAGCTATGTATATGCTAAGAAAGTCAATTTCAATGTAATGGCCAACATCAAATCATTGCATTTCTGCTAGCCCTGTATGTGATGGTTACTTATATTGCCCGATATAATGTGGAAAAGACACCAGAGTTGGGGTCAAAATACTTTAGAAGTATTGCAAATATAGCTCCTTAGCAAATACAGATACTTCATAGTAAGTTATACTTGTACAACTGAAGAAGAAACTATGTACGTACGTGTATTGTGAAATCAAGTTCATGATAACAAATGATAGAAGAGACTATTAGTTCATCCCAGGTGAGACTTGTAAATTATATTACCTATGTGCGTGCACAGTAATAGTACTACGTGCGTGCACAGTGTTAGCACTATGTGCGTGCACAGTAATAGTACTACGTGCATGCACAGTGTTAGTACTACGTGCGTGCACAGTGTTAGCACTATGTGTGTGCACAGCGTTAGCACTATGTGCTAGCACTATGTGTGTGCACAGTGTTAGCACTATGTGCATGAGTACTACGTGTATGCACAGTGCTAGCACTATGTGTGTGCACAGTGTTAGCACTATGTGCGTGCACAGTGTTAGCACTATATGCGTGCACAGTAATAGTACTACGTGCATACACAGTGCTAGCACTATGTGTGTGTACAGTGTTAGTACTATGTGCGTGCACAGTAATAGTACTACGTGCATGCACAGTGTTAGTACTACGTGCGTGCACAGTGTCAGTACTATGTGTGTGCACAGTAATAGTACTACGTGCATGCACAGTGCTAGCACCATGCTAGCACTATGTGCGTGCACAGTGTTAGCACTATGTGTGTGCATATTGTTAGCACTATATGTGTGCACAGTAATAGTACTACGTGCATGCACAGTGCTAGCACTATGTGTGTGCACAGTGTTAGCACTATATGCGTGCACAGTAATAGTACTATTGCAGGTGTGTGAAGTTTCACTGCAGTGTCTGATGCACTGGAGCAGAGCCCCATAGCAATCTTGGTTGAAGGATGAGACCACAATTTTGGAGTTCCTGCAGAGCTCGGGGCTAATTTAGCAGAAGAAACAGGAGTAGGTGAGTCAGGTAGAGGATGAATAGGTGAGGCAGGTGGAAGATTGGGTGAAACAGGTGGAAGATTGGGCGAGGCAGGTGGAAGAGAAATGTAAGAGTTGGATATGGTAAGAGAAGATGATTTAAGAGGAGATAAGCTTGATTGACTATGAGAATCCTTTAGTGGAGTGCTCATCTTGAAACCCTTATCATCAATAATACAATCCTCAAATAATTCACTATTGGAAAGGTTAAGTTGCTCAAGTGAGGAGGAAGCAGTAAGCTGCTCATCAATGGAAGTTCTAGTCTGGTAATAAGTTTTCAAGTGGACACCATTAACTCTGCTGATAATTTTAGTCCGATCTTCTACGAGCTCTAAAGTGTACAATCCTCTGCCTAGAAACTTTGTAATAATGTATGGACCAACCCACTTGGGATCAAATTTGCCATGAGCTCGTTTTCTTCTAAGAAAATCTTTCTTTAATACAATGGAACCAACTTTAAAAGCCTCAAGATTGCAATGTTTGCGATCATACTGTTGTTTCTGCCTAGCTTGAGCTATGACAATGTTGGCTTTAACATTTTCTAACTGCTTTTTACGGGCTTCAGTAAACTGAGAGTGAGATTTATTCAAACAGTCATCAAGATTTTCCTCAGAACATTGCTTTGTGGTACTGATGAAGTCAACTGGTAATACTGCCTTACGATAAAACATTACTTCAAATGGAGAATACTTGCTTGATTCATGTATAGAAGTATTGTAGGCGAATACACATGTATCCAGATAGTCTTGCCAAACTTCTTTCTTTTCCCCAACAATTTGATCAGCATATTCTGGATTGTCTGATTGAATCTCTCAACAAGTCCATTAGCCTATACAAAAGGGGTAATGATTATGAAAATGTATGCAAAAGTACCAATAATCACAATAATATTTTTTTGAAAAATTTAAGCTACATGTAGTACGTCATTAAAACAGAGTGTTTGATTTTTTTCTTTGAGAGCATTGCATGGCATTGACAAGTAAAGTAAGACTAAAAAAAATCAAATAATATTTTAATAGGTCAACAACTATTAATAAGTACAGTATCCTCGAGTAAAATTAATCACTTTTATAAGTAAAATAAATATTTTATAACCATATTCTATAACTATTACATGACATTACGAGTATCTTACAAAAAGCTCTATTAAAATGAAGAATAAATGCTACTGAAAATATAGTTCTGTGCCAAATTTACTGATGAACAGCCAACGAAGTAAAAAGATAAAAGCAGATCTTAAAAGATTACATTCAACTAAGCAAAAAGAAGGGGAAAATCGCTTCTATCACACTTTCCAATTCTATCACTAACTTGGTGTCAAATTGAACGGTTGCATGACTTCAAGTGACAGCCTATATCAATACTCCATGATATTATTGTTTAACTTTATCGTGAAGGAATTAATTGGCGATTGAGAGAAGCGAGCGAGACACTATCAGGGGTAACACGATAGAAAATCGGGGATGTTAATGCATATATATATGTCTGTACGTATATATGTCATATTGAACTTCGACCCTCGCATTTTGGTGTTTGCTAGATGGACGACCCCATCCCCGTTCTCCACTAAATTGAATCTTTTGGTTTACCAATCTTTGCCTAATTCCACTGAAATTGAATTGCTTTGAATTCTTTTTTGCGGGTGCAGTTAAAACGTACAAACTTATCCCCGCTCATATTCTATTCGAATGAGTGGCGGTTGTTAGCTAATGCACTTTTGTCATGGTTTGCAACAGTGTAGCCTCTTACTTGGACAGCCATTGTCTAATAGTCTGACCACGAACGAGAGCCTTGTGTTTGTATGTCCAGTGGACAAGTGTGTGTGAATGTTTTGTGCACTTGAGTTACTGCTTAACTTAATAATATCACAGTAAATGTTTAATAACAAATATATATTAGCTGGCTTTACATAGCTATTCTGACTACTAAAACAGTAAGAATGTATTACTGAAGCGTTACCACTCGCAGAGTGGCAGCTTGATGTGTGAAGGACCACCATAGAACACAGCTAGAAATGCCACTTTCCGTGGACCAGGTTCTGGCTGCGCTGCAGTAAGAACAGGGCCAGAGACACTGTGTAGTTAACCAGTAGAAAGACTCGTGAAGTCTAGCGTATCGCCCGCAACACTACTTTAACTGAGTGTTTCAGGTAGAGTTACTAGATCAATCATTAAAGATTATGAATGACTTAAATATGGAACAGTGTGCTGTTGATATGTTTGGTTTGTGAATGAATTATGATTAAAATGTGGTTCACAAGTTCATTGTTCCATAGGCTTGCTTGAGCTTGCTTTAGATCTCCTTTGTCTGGCTGAGCCCAGACAATTACTATAGGGCTAGGTTCAAACTCATGTATGTTAATTCCTTACAAATGTCTGTTGTTTTGTTTTGTTTATAAATTAATCAGTCACGGCAAGTGCGTGCTATGGCACTGAAACCGTTTACCCTACGTACATGATTAAATAACTCGACTCGACTCGACGCAGGCTCTAGTAACTTAAGTGTTTGAAGTTTCAATAATGTAGTTTTATGAAACCTAACTGAAGTTGTGCTCAAGCACACCACTAGTATCAAATATTTTCAGCACAAACTGTATACAATGTTTACAGATAAATCTAACCTGAGGATGATATGGGGTTGTCAGTCGGTGGTCAATGCCCAATAATGTCATCAGCTCATAATCCAGATCATTTCGAAATTCTCCACCCTGATCAGACGTGATAACACTTGGTATTCCAAATACCATAAATACCTATTATTGTGATAAATTGTATACAAATAAAAGACTGGTACAAATAAAAGACTGGTAATTCACCTTAAAGAGAGCAGCAGATACTCCAGAAGCGAGCTTATCTTCCATCGGAATTGCCAGAACATACTTGCTAAAATAGTCACTTATTGTAAGTATGTACTTATTACCCTGAGTAGAAGGAACAAGTGGCCCAATAAAATCAATACCGATGTGATGCCAAGGCGACACTACAGGAACTGGACTAAGCTCTGGAGCAGCAGTGCTGATTTTTCGGTTCGTTTTTGACATACATCACATGTCTCAATCTACACATAATTTTACTAATAAATAGCCAGTATTAATTTACATTTGTGCTACTTACCACAGAATATACTTGTTTTGCCACGCCAGGCCACATGAATCTTTCAGTAACTCGAGCCAGAGTCCTTTTGCTACCAAGGTGACCAGATGTTGGTGCAGCATGACAGGATTTAATTATTTGTTCTCGCTCCTTTAGGTCCAAAATAAATCTTACCTAAAAATATGACAAGTACTTTACTTTGTGTACGATTCACATGCACCGTCTGTACACTTGCTTGTTACAGTTCTACTTTAAAATGTAGCTGAATAATACTTACTCTTTTTCCATCTTTCTTCTTGTAGTACAATACTCCATCAATAATATCCAATGTATTAGCCTTCTTTCTTATCACCCTCTTTTCGTTCTTTGTAGCTCCTTCAGGGTATACACCCCGAGTCAATTTGACATAAGCCTTTTCTATAAGCTTCAATTCTTCACTGCCTTCGCTCATTTTCAATAAAAATCTGGCTCACCGAATGTCCAAATCAGACACATGGAGGGGATCGTTTGTGGCAGGGTGGGACCGAGTAAAGCAACCACGCATGGTCCGCGGGGGACCAACTGTAGCGGGGGACCATGCGCGGCGTGACAGTCCCACTAGCTTCACAATGTAACTTAGGGTAGACTGTCCCCTGACATTTCACTGTAGGGCTAGTGTCCATCCAGACATTTTGCCCTGGTGTGTAATGTCCCCCATCAGGGCAAAATGTCCCCCATCAGGGCAAAATGTCCTTCTAAGATTGTATATTATGGAAGGAGAATGGGTCCCCCCACCAAGCCTAATTTCTCACTTCATAAAGCTACCTTCCATTTGTGTTTGCTAATTTAGGTCAAGCTATAACCTTACATTATATTGTAAGTTTCAGCCAAAAGCTGTTAATAGTTCTTACAGTTCTCTATAATAGTTTGAAATGCTTAACTCGGACACTTTAGCAATTGTTTTATCTAATGGCAGAATTGAACGCTCATATTAAACAAACCAATGGAATTTTATTTCAGATTATATCAAGTACAGTGCTTTGCAATTTGCTATAGTGGGAGTTTAACAATTGGATAGCCAATTTAATATTTAAATGAGAAATAACAAAACAATAATGATACAAGACATTGTGAATATGCAGCTAGCTCGCTATTTAAGTTTCATTTGAGGTGAACATGACAAACAATACCAAATACAACCCCTTCTATTCCAGGCAGCTTACGGAGCTTTAACACAATCCTTACGAAACCATTTCAGACAATAATCACATGATATCACTCTACCGTATTCTGGCTGCCTACAAGTGCAGTGCACTTCCACAGTAAAGTGATGAAGAATAACAACTTTATTCTTTCCTGCTTTCGTTGGAAATGGGATAATTTTCCTGTTTTCAAGACACTTGAAAAAATGAACACGAAAGTCACTTTGAATATAGCATTCTTCTGTGGGATTAACACCTGCACAAAGTGAGGTGGCAAATGCTAAACAAAACTGTCCACAATCACTGGTACCCATCTGAGCTTGAACTTTTACAATCTGTATGTTAATAGCCTCCTCATTTGCCATTAAAACACTGGCTATTTGTCTTTTTGTTTGATTGCTGAGCATACAGTCTGGTTTACTGTCATTAACAGCTACAACACCCGATGAGCACAGAAGATTTGAAATAGTCATCCAATGTGAGCCATAAACATTAAGCACCTTTACAAATTTGCCAGGTGGATGGATGCATGTATGTAGACATACTGGTTGGTACTAACTTTACAGAATGGATGTATACTGTAGTAACAATAATATGTGTGCACCTTTAATTAGGTATGAAACAGAGCAATGAAATGTAGTGGTCAGATACGGTGGAAGGGATGTTGTGTTGTAATATTGAATATTAATACAAGTAAAACATTAGCTGTACACTGATCAACATATTTTATGAGAAGATTACAAACTTTTCCAAGTCTTAAAAGAACACAATATAATAATGGAAAAAAAGACATAAATTTCACGGATAGTGGTTGTAGTTGCTTAGCTAAGTTGTTAGAAAAGCTTGACAACCTTGCTCTAATGTTCAATAGTTAAACTATAGCTAATGAGAAGCAGTTCATTAGAACAAAATATATTAATTAAGTATCCACCGAAGATCAGCAATGAGAGCATCATATGTTGAGTTTAGTCGCACCTGTGTAGTTTGGAGCGTTCATTATTACTAGTTTCGCTGACTGCCTGTTGTGTTCATTGTGTCATTCATGAGTGACAACTTAGAGAGGAAGTTAGTGCACAGAGCCGGGAGGTGGCTGTCACAGACTGGCATAGTTATTGTTTGCAATCTCACGTCATGTGAATTACTAGTCTACTAGTGTCACATCCAACACTCATGACTACTTGTATGAGGTGCTGGTGTCTCTCTTTACTAGGGACTTGTTCAGCATTAAACTTAAGTAACATTTTCTTTGCTTTACTATACTTCAATATATGAAATGGCATAGAATAAGCAGAAGTTGTTGTTGTAAGGACGTAAATAAAGGGCAGTGGCTGTTATTGAGGTTTGACCTATAAAGCTACTTTTATGTTGTGTTGTAATGATAATATGGTGAACTTCACTTCAAGTGAACTGCAGTAATAGATTGGATGGCTATGGGAATAAGATTTTGAATTGAACAGGGAGCATGCACCATTGCAGTTTACACACACAAAACAAAACAAAAAATAAACAAAAATTTGCCCTAGCAATGAAGA
>WLWD01003685.1_pt1 | contig 35722 bp, 26 predicted proteins | sample 6712731 | NCBI WGS metagenome assembly WLWD01 (sample SAMN12718690, study PRJNA576275) | sponge metagenome | isolation source: marine sponge | host: Mycale hentscheli | place: New Zealand: South Island, Marlborough, Capsize Point | collected 2014-11-01 | reverse complement strand
CTCTGACCACAAAAATGAATGGTAATTCCCACAATTGTGAGATTGATGCAACCTTTCAGTGTGCTATCATACCAGCTTCATGTGAGGTCACTACAAATAAGGTTGGTTCAGTAATGTGACCAGTGGGAATCACCCAATGAGGCTAGACAAAAACAATTTTAAGATGCCATCTGAATACTTAGCAGAGGTTGCCCATAATATTTCAGAAGTGCACACTGGTTTGACAAAATCAATTAACTAGTCCTTCTTGTCAGACATGCCATGAGTGATGGGGAATGGAATTATGGGGGAATGGAATTATGGAGAGGTTTCAGTTATCCATTCATTACAGTGACTTGCAATCATCATCGGTCATTAAAATTACAATTATTCATATATAATATAACAGGGAATTTTCATTATTTTTTTAAATGTTGTCTAATAAGGTCTAGCCATCATACTAAATAGCTTTTGCTTCTTGTAATGCATTTTATGGGAGATATATTAAAGGTTACTTTCAAACTGGGTAGAGAATAGAGGAGGATTTTTGAAAAAAGGTTATCGATATTGAATCACTGTTCACAATTTCTTCATGTAATCTCGTCAAATTTCAAACGAAAGCCAGGTATTTCACAAGTGGCCACTCTCTAAGACTCAAAGTTCTCCTCTTGGTCCAGTCACTGAAGCTGGAGCAAAACAAAAGCTGTGAATTAGAATGTCTTCACCCCACCACCCCTCCCTCGGGTTCGTGTGTGTACATGCATGCTCAATAATGAATGATTTGCATTAACCAGGTTTAGAGTTCCAATACTAACTAGAACTTGTACTGTCAAGAGTGTAATTAGCAGGTAATTGCCAGGAACCAGATGCAACTTCTAGCACTAAATTAGAAATATTCAAACAAGTTGTATGAAGATCCCAGATTACAAACAGTGATTCAGTATCGGTGAATGACTCGTCATACGACAGTATCCTCAAACCATTAGTTCTACATTCTCATCATAAGCTACTCAACTCAAACACTACACCCAGTAACAACAGTTATGTAGTTTTAAAGTACAGCCTTATTTGGGCACCGTGGAAGTGGAAGGTGCTCATAACTTCATTACATCTGAGTAATGTAGTATTTTTTTGCCAAAAAAAAAGAAAGAAAAAAGGTCAATTCTAAATAATTTGGTGTTGTATCCAAGAGAGCAGAATAAAAGTTAACTAGTGTTCATTTACAACTTTAACTGCCTCAAATGATGAAAAATGTGGGTGTGGTTTCCTTAGTAGGTGTGGTCTAAAGCAAGTTGCTACCTAGGTGAATGTGAGCACGTGTACCTGGTTCGATGTCAATGTGGTTGAAGAAGTTGTGGAACATGTAGTAATGGTAGCTCTCCGGGTGGTCCTGAGGCAGTCCGATATACTCGTCCATGTTGTAGGTCTTCACATACTTGAAGGACAACTTCCCTTCCTTGCAGAACTCGATGAGTTTTTTGTACATACCCAATGGAGTACCACCTGACACGACAAAAAAATAATAATAATAACAAAACAAAACAAAAAATGTATATTCACATGTTGGGAATATTACGCTTCCCTCCCGGGATAAATTGTAACCATTGGTTGCTGGGTAATCACAGTTACATGCACGAGAGCAATTATCATTCTTAGCTAAATATGCTGCAGAGTGTTTGTTTGCATTTTGATGGGCTCATATAGAGAAATAGCAACTGAACTAACTTAATATTGTGTATGCATGAGATTGTTAGGCCATACTACTGCCAGACAGAGTGACAATTCTCTTCCTTACTTAATAATCACCTTAGACCGAATACTGCCGTCACACCATTGCATGTTGACTGTAGCAGACTGAATGACATAAACATCAGCTACAGCAAACAAATACCATCACCGCTAGTTCTTGCCCAACTCTCCCCTCCTGTATGCCATAGGTGAACTGTTTGTGAGCCCAGGTATGATATTAAAGACAATCATACAGATTAGCTGTTTTAGAAGCTAAGCAATATTTTTTGATGACCCTTCACATATGTGGCAAACACTAACTAAAATTACAAGGAGTATCCCTCCAGAGTCACCTTAAATGTTTGTTGCACTAAACATCTCGAGATATTGATCGACCACCACATAAATAGAGGAGCAAAATTCCAAATAGCAGTTAGTACAGCGTAGCCAGACCCGTTACTGAACCACTACGTTGGGAATGGGTCTGGGGACATGGTCATACCAAACTTGTTCTGCCGCACATATATTGTGGTGGTCAATTACCGTTAGCAAATTACCGGGAATAGCACCCTCTGCGCGCTTTGCACGCTATGGGTCTGGCTCCGCCAGACTAAATAGCAGTGTAGTTTTGCCAGCAGACCCTTTACCTAATCACTCATTGGAAGAACCTGATCACTTGCCTGCACCAAACTCATTCTGGAGGACGGTACCAAAAGTGCTTCAAATTGAAAGGGGAATGTTAGGTCAGGGCCTCTACTGGTGGAGGAGACAACCAATACCAGATTTCTCTTTCACCGGCTTCAGCAAACCATCTATTGGCAAAATTGAGATTGGCTGTGCTCTGTTGAAAACAGACCATTAGCACCAGGAAACTGCACCATGCACATCTTCTTCAAACAAAGTGGAATCAAAGCCACTGAAGAAAGTAAGAGCTTTAAAAACCCAAGTCACAGAAACTGGTGGAGGAGACCAGAATGAAATGTGAATGGCAGTTGAAGGTTTCAAGATATACATTTTATGGAATTATCAAAATAGAATAACAAATAACAAGCAATTCCCAGTTCATTGCCTTAATTGTTGCTACTGCAATTGTCACTTTTATTATTACTATTATTATTATTATTATTATTATTATATTGTAGCTGGTTTATGCAATTGAATTGGCAATTCTTTAGAAGGAGTGGGGGGGGGGGGGGGGGGGGGGGGGAGGAGAAACTTCAGTTGGGAAATGAATAAAACCCAGGTTTCCTAACCCATCTGACTTAGTCTGGCGTAGTAGTGAGCCCTTTACCAAACCGCTACATGGGAATGGTTTATGGGACATGGCAATACAAGTTGTTTGCCGCCACCATATATTGTGGCGGTCAATTGACCTTAGCAAATTTACCGGGCTAGGCCCCCTCAACCAACAAACAGAAATTCCGGTACGTGTCAGGCCCACCCTTTCAACGCTAGGTTTAGCAATCACGTTTATTTGCGGTAGAAATTCAGGTGGGACACTCACCATTCCACATTCCTCCAGAAAAAATTTGGTATGCCATGGTCCCCCAGGCCTCCGCATTGCTACGTGGGTCTTGGCTCTGCAGGACTACAGCCCCTGACCTGGTAGTGGAGCGGGCCATATACTACTAGCAGGGGTTCATACAGAGGTAGGGGACCGGGATTCCCCCCCCCCCCCCCCCCCCCCCCCCCAGAATTTCATGAAATAAATTAATAATATTTACTACTTAATGGTATTCTGTGGTTATGATTTATAATGGTATTCTCTGAGTTTGTTGTTTGTATATATCTAATAGTTGGTAAAAGTTCACTTCAGTTAATTGAGGTCCTTCAAATGCAATATACATTAGTCTTCCAAGATTGGTGTCACTAATTCTAGATCCAAGACGATTTTTAATTAAATGGGTGTGGTTTCAACAAAATTGGGTGTGGTCAATCAAACGTGTGGTCCCCCCCCTCCCCCCCAGAAAAAAATCCTGTATGAAACCCTGACTAGTGATGTGCTTGAGCACACTACGTGTATACGGTAAAGGGGTTTCAATGCCATAGTAACCACTCCATGCAACAGTTAGAATTGAAAAAAAAGCAACAAAAACAAGTAGCATTATTTACACGTTTTCTTTGTGATATTCTTTAGCTAAGTAAAGCACAATACTTTCACACAACTGAACATACCTACACAAGGCTTACCTTCGTAGTTACTCTAGTGGACGAAGAATTTTCAAGCAAATACTGTTTAGTAGGGCTTATAACTGTGACAAATAGCTTATTAACTTACCACCGCCACTAACTCAATAGAAATGGAACTCCGTTAAGTTTTTGAGTTTTAACTAAGAATTGAGAGCGGTACAGAATTCAATTTTAGTATGATACAGGTAATGATAGCTAAACCGGAGGATTCCGCTTAGTGAAGTTTGGGACGGGGTCGAACAACGAGCTAACACAAAAATACGAGAAGGTCAAAGTACAAAATGACATACGTACGTCCAAACGTATATATAAATAAACAAACATTCTCGATTTTCAATTGTGTTACCCCTGTAAGTGTCTCGCTCGCTCGCTAAATATAGAGCACAAAAAAAACGAGCCTCAAATAACACTTTGCTATCACACACAAACATTGTTAATGAACTTACATTTGAACACTACATTCCAGCAGAATAATCTTATTGGAACCAATTGACCACTCTTTTGAGTGGAGTAATTAGGTAAAGGGTCAAGCTAGCAAGATTAATAGTAGTGCAATTATGAGTGACTAAAAGCTAGCATTTTGGCTCCTACTCACCGCAAAAGGTTTGGTTCATGTATCCACACCCTGATGGTTTAGTTCACTTATTTTTTCTTGAAAGGTTAATTAATCATCAATATTATATAGCACGTTATCTCCAAGTATGCAGTACTGATGGACCACATTGTTAATCAGAATTGAGTATGATGCAGCAACCAGCTAATATGTACCTGTGGGTAGCCCCAGAACGAAGTACTTTTCTGGACCAGGGTCGAACTTTAAAATAGTGTTACGCACGTACTTGGCGGCCCATTCACTGGCAGAGTCGTAATCATCCAGTATTACCAGCCTCATCGTTCTCTGTGAAGGTGTACTACTATCGCAGATTAGTAGTGAGCAGTCTGGTGTGAGATGGTTAGCTGCACATAACCTTAGGAAACACACGCCCCCTGATAACCCTTACCTAAGTGAGTTTGTGATTTTGAACACACTTTACCAGCGCGGTTCATAAGGCGGGGAGTAGTCTGGCGCGCCAAACCCTTTACCCAACCGCTCCGCTCGGTAGGGTCTGGTGACCCTAACGTATGCGTTTGGTGACTTTCCCCTGGATTTCAGGGGAAACATATAAATTGTGTATTGCTTATGACATAACTCGAGTGAGCAATAAAATCATCGCGAAGTTTTAACGTTGGCAGGGACATTGAGATTTTGTGGCAGAGTTTATTGCAGTTTAGCGTTTGTTCTTTCGAGGTTGGATTTTTTTGGTATGGAGGTAGAAAGCTGCTGTTGCTATTGCTGTGGAGATGATCTTTCTGGCGGAGAGCAGAAAAAAAGGAGGCGAAGGCTTGCAAATCCTAATTTCAAGGAATCACTCTCAGTATTAGTCTACCTTGCATCTGAGCTGAGAGCTTGCATTGATGTGTCTAGAATGCATGATGGATACATTTGCAGAAGCTGTGCTACAATGCTGGATAAATGTTCAAACCTCCACCAGAAGATCAGCAACAAACTCGGAGCTGCATTGCACAGGTTGCCCTCTAGTAGAGTAGCAGCTGATCAATCCCCAATTGCTAGGCCAGCACGAAGGTCACTTAGATCACAAGGAGGACTAGGATCTGCACCAATGGTAGCATCTGGAAGCACTGAGTCTCCAACTATTGTAGTAAGATAATTTAATTTTTACGTAACGATTAAATGTGTATAACTAGTAAAAAGTGACAACAACAATAAACAAACAAAACAACACTGAATTAATGCAAACATAAACTAAACAGAGTTTATATTTAAAATTTTTTCAGAAGATAGTATATCATGATCAGGTACTTTGTTATCAGATCAATTTTATATTTATGATGTGACATAAAAATTATATTGTAGGCACGTGTTCTATACAAGTCACAAACACAAAAATCGTATGCCTTTACTCCAACTAGAAGAAGAATATGTAGACCACTGATAAGGAGGAACTATAATTCCTTCGCACGGACCACCATGCAGAACAAAGGAGCGAAAAAGGCAATACTAGATGTCGTAGGCCAAATGTTACAGAAGGAAGTGATATTTCTTTGTTCAAATACTCACAAAAGTCTGTTGACTGAAGAGCCTAACAAAGATTTGGATGGTTTAGTCAAGCGCATCATCTGTGAGGTGCACGATAGGGCGCCTACTCTTTTTCTGCTGCTAGGATGGGCCATGAAGACGAGGCAACCTCACTCGAACACAAACATTCTCATCTCAACCATCACATCCATGATTTGCAAGCATCGCAAAGCATCTGTGTGCCAGTTTCAGCGACTAATTTCCTTGGTTTTATATAATGGGCATTCTTCAAAGCAGGTACTAAGCAATAATTTGTTGTGAGATATTTTTAGTGAGGCATTGAAACATGTACGTCATACACATGAATTTCATAACTCTAATGATGGCTATATATTATATTTAACTAAAATTATAGGTATATGAACGGCTTCAAAAGCTTGGTTTATGTCTTTCACAATCAAGGACAATAAAACTTGTCGACAAACTTGGAAATCAATATGACCAAAAAGTGAAAAATTGGAAAGTTGAGTCTGAAGATATGTTTGTCAATTCTTCATTATGTGTGAGTTGATTATAATCATCAAATGTAGTCAAGTAATATACATGAGTCTTTGTACGTAGGTGGAGACTGTTAAAACCATGGATCTTAGTCAATTTCCAATCCTTTCGAGAGATGACTCAGATTTTAACTTGGAAGAAGCAGATTATGACAAGATAGAGTGTAGGAGTACAGGTGTTTTTGAGGATGCATATCTGTATGAATCACCTAATATAGATACTGAGTTAATCTCATATGACAGTGATGGCAGCCATCATGATGGTGATCTGACCTGCAGTGATACCAGGCCTGAAGAGCAAGTTCATCAGGAGCAGTGGGTGGATCAGTGCCACAATGACAGTGAGGTAAATGTTATCGTTAATTAGCTAATAAGATAATAATGCAGTGTATTGACCATGAAGACAATTCACCATAAAAATACATTTGTGACTGTCTATGGGAAATTTGGGCACAATGCGGCGTGTGTAAACGTCGGTAAATCAATTGAATTTTTTTTAAAAGTATTAAATAAGCCGAGTGAACGGTTAGGTCAATTATATCAGGAACGGCTGAAGCTATGATGATACAACTTGGAGAACTCAATATCTGGATGCCAACAACTCTTCTTATAAGTGCAAAAAAAAAATTTTTTTTGATGGTCACATTTAAGCAAACAAAATGGTGTGTTGGGCAATATTTTGTCATATAACTAAACTTTCATACAAGGAGGGGGAGGGGGGGGGGTTTCCTAGTGAAAATTCCCTTCCTGGCAAAACTATTTTTAACTGCACAGCATTAATGCATGAGCAGTACAATGAAGAATATTACTTGTCTGATTTGTTGCATTTACACTCATTATGTCAACAGATTTGTCTCCAGTATCATATAATATAAGTGGTGATAATTACCACTTCAGTTTGATATTTCTCACTCAATTAATCTTGGCAGGTAGATGATACTCAGTCTATGAATGTTGACGAGCCTGATGAGTCATGTTTGCAAGAGCCACAAGAATGGAGTGATCAGCAATCTGAAGTAAGATTTTATTATGAATGTGGTGTGTTACAATTTGTTTGTTTTTTGAACTGAATTTTTTTTCTCCAAAACACAAAAATCAAAAGAAAAAAGATTAAAAATGTAACCACTGTAATTACGTGTATGTGGAAAATTATTACTGCACTGAATTATCATGAAATAGGATGGCTTTACGCTAGTACTCAGCAGAGTGGGAAAACTGTGTGGCTATTGTTAGTCACAGTTTATTGTGAGAATTTTTGTGTCAGGTTAGGGGTTAGGTAATTCACCTGTACTCTGATTAATTGCACCACTATGTGTCAGTTGACTGTTAGCACACTTGCTGTTGTCATTCATTAATTCTGTCACTCTTCTGTCAACAGGGGTTCTTGCTGGGCCATCATCTAGGCACTGAAAGTCTAGTGAAATTTCATTAATTTATAAGGCAAACTGTCAGAATTTTTATTTTGAATATTCCTCTAGAGCAAAAAAGTTTAGTTTTGCCTGTGCAGGTTAATGGGAGTAGCTAGTCACCTGACCCTCCCACTTTAGCCCAGTTGATAGGTCTATATGCTAGCATTAACATAATAGGTAACCAAGAGCAGAATAGCATAAAACAACAACAACAACAACACCGAAAAGGAATGATACAACTTGCTATTATAGAATGTTTAGAAATTTTGTGTTTATGCGCATTTTTTTTTTTTTTTTTTTTTTTTTGCTACCAAGAACATTTCAAGGACCCTATTTTCATGCTCTTTTGCTTTTACATAAATATGAGTATTAGTACGGGTAACCATGCTGTTTATATCTAATAGCACAGGTTACCCGTGCTCACTAATAGTAGGCCAGCTTTTAAAAAAGTCATTAGCAATTGTAGCTACACTGTATCGTTCACTCACTATCTCCTTATTTCAGGATTAGCTTCCGCTGGAACTTTGTTTTCAATGTACGGCTCCTCCTAATCTGTTGAAAAACATTCTGTCTAATATGGGAAGAGCTTCTGTGATAAAGAATGACATTGTCTCCAACTAGAAACTACTCGAACTGTATGTTTCCAAGGTTAACGCTGCATGCGTGCATACTTACCCGTACTATTTCACTTAGCTACTGTGGTATTTCACTTAATTTTAATTAATGTACTACTTTCTTGCAGCAAAAAAAATTTGTGATCAATACATACAGTCAAGTATACTTTTTTGTATTTGAAAAGCCCAACTAGTTATCTCAGAGACATGCACATATGACATAGCATGATGATTAGTGGTGGAAGCAGTCAAACATTTAAACCTCTATTATAGTGTGGCTTCTGAAGTTTGCTTCAGGCCATAGGCACACAAAGTGACAATGAGGTGTATCTGTATATACCCTCACTGAGTAGTCTACCCTCCTTGTGGCAGGTTTTACAACTGAGAACTGGGTGGACTGTAACTGGAATCATGTTTCACACACTTCCTAGCTGACTTGGTAATTAAACCATTTAACAATTATGCTTATGTTTACTAATTACTACTTCTATAGAAAGCACCATTGTGTACTTATTTGTGTATGTATGTGTGTGTGCATGTGCTTGTGTGAGTGCATGTGTGTGTACAGGTCTGTGAGTGTTTGTGTGTGTGGGTGCTTGTGTGTGTTCTTGCGTGGGTGTGCAGGTGTGTGTATGCATTGTTGTTTTTTGTGTGTGTGTGCTTGTGTGGGTGCAGGTGTGAGTGTGTGTGCATTTGTGTGTGTGCGTGCTTGTGTGCGTGCATGTTTGTGTGTGCGCGTGCTTGTGTGTGTGATTGTGTGTGTGTGTGTGCTTGTGTGTGTGTGTTTGTGCATGTGAGTAAATGTGTGTGTTTGTATTCATGTGAGTTGTTATTATGGGTGTATATTGAGTGTGTGTAGATCTTCATCATACCTGTGTCATGTGTGTTCGTGTTGTATGTGATTTGCTACGATTTTGTAGTGTCTAAAGCTAGTGGTGTGCTCTAATAGCACAAAATAGCAAAGCGAGTGATGCATGTTCCCTGTAATTGCAGCTATTCCATGCATACTTGGTGTGGCTAGGAACATTTAATGGCTTTTCAAAAAGAAAGATTCTTTACCTTGCTACCTGTTTCCGTTTCGTTTTAGCTCTCCTCCTCCTTGCCCTGTCTTTTTCATTTCTTATCTCTCTCCTTACTAATTTTTCTTCTGGAGTTTCTAACGCCCTCAAAGCTCTTGACCGAGCGTTTCTAACGTTTTTGTCTCTCTTTTGCAGAATTTGTTTCACTGGGCATCGCTACTTCGTACGGCGGGTAAACAAAACAAAATGTTGCTAAGAAGGTTACCCGGCCCGCGCAAGAGCGTAGGAGAAAATGTGCACATGTACGCCGACGCAAGAACAAAAACAATTCCTAGACCTAACAAAAAAATAACTGCGGAATGATAAATAAGTCAGCTCCGCTCGCTTCGCTGAATTAAAGTGGATATTGATTAAAAACTGAGTTATAATTGTAATTACAAAGAGTTTAGTACAGTTAATCCATTCAATTGTCTGCCAAAAGCGGTTCTCAATAGAGTTTCCTTTTGGTCATCATATTTTTGTTTCATTTTGTATTGGTCATACCCTTTGTATTATATTCTGGTAATTTCTAGATCTATAAAATGGTATATCTAAATACAATTTTTTTAATCAAAAGCTTTGCTGTTAAATAAAAAAAATTTTTTCATTTGCGAAACAGTATGAGCATCAGTGGGATAACTGTCTTGTATCTGTCAGTGGAATAACTGTCGTGCATCTGTTAGTGAGACCAACAATACTAATCTGGTTCCACATTTACACCATTGCATTGCAATTTAATTAAAATGTTGGTTTAATTATTTTTGTACTTTCTGAGTAAGTGGAACTTTTCAAGGAAGAATAACACTCAAGTAGTAAATAGGTTTGGGGGTGGGGGAGTTGAGGAAAATAATTACCTCATCTAAAATCCGAATGTGGTCACTAATGTGGGAAGATTTTTTTAATGTTTGAATTTATAGCTACTCTACCATGGTAGTGCAATTTTTGGAATCTTGGGTGAAAAAATAGATTTGCTAAGTTCATCTTTAACCATTGAATTCATTCTGAAATAAACCAAGTATTGTGCTATTAATTTAATGTATGCAATTATGTGTTTATTTAGTTAAGCGCAGGTGGAGATTCATCTCGTGATTTTCTGTCAACTACATCTGTGAACCCGTGGCATCCATCTCTCATTAACACTGACCTCGAAGGCTCATCTGATGACAGTTCAGTGAGTGAGGCAACTGAGTCTTGTAGCAGCCTTTCATTACCATGTGATGATGGCATCCAACATCTAGAGGAAGCAACACCTGAAGCATCTTTTGATTCTGCAAAAATAGTCCAGACCTTTGCTAAACAGCCTTCTTCTCTGAATTCTGGGTACAAGCTGGTTTTTGACAACATAGACAAGAATGTCAAGCCACGATACATGAGATGTGATGCCCAGACCCAGTCTCTGCATTATGTGCAGGTATATGGAGTGAAAGACAGAATTGACTATTCATCATTTACATCAGAACAGAAGACTGAGATAGAAGTATTTTCCATTCTTCCGAATTCAGAAGATTATGATGCTGTCAAGAAAAATTTTACTGTATTGATTTCCAGAATAATGCACAAGCATTTAGCATTTTTTGGTGATGACTTCAAGAAACTCATCCCACAACATATTCGTCACGAATACAGTGCTGAAATGAGTACAAAGTCTGAAGTGGTAAGTGCAATATTTATGTGAGTCAGTCAGGTAAAGTGTCTTTAAACGTGGGTTGTAGTTTATTGCTTTTTTACTCCTAATTGTATTAAAAACATGTATTTAATTTCTTAAAATTTGTAATGAGTGACTATATTTCATGGTATTTAATTGCCCCAGGTTCCACTTGGAGTACTAGATGAGAATGAGTGCTCGTATGAGGGAATGACTGCAATATTGGATTGGATACATAAGTACATACCAGCCAAATGTGTCGACATGAAAGATAAGATTCCAGGAAGTGATCTTGAGAGGGAGAAGATATTTATTCCAACTCTTGTTGGTGGAGATCTTCTATCTACTGTGAGAGCAAGGGGTGCTTTGTACATTAGAGGTGGAAGTGAATTAGAAGAAGATCGGTTGAAGGGGATCTTACCAGTTTCCGAGGATTGGCATGGAAAAGTTTGCTTCATGGAGGTAACTAGAATGAATGTGTTGTAAATTCAAAGATGTGCTGAATTCAATGCCAGAACAACCAGGTGTTACATAGTTCTAAGAAGTGACAACATTTACACGATCTGTGTGTATAGCATCTTGTAAGGACTAATACATAACTCACATAATATTCTGCTTTTAATTCTTTTTTGATTATTTATTTCATTTTTGTATTTGTGTTATGTTTGCCATTTCATCACATATAACTGTATTACATTTTGTTTGTTTTGTGTATGTGTTTATTTGTTTTTGTTTTTTTTTGTTTTTTAATTTGCACAGGCTATTTGGAATCTTCTGTTCAAGACAAGATCGTCTATGGAAAGAGGTACTCTGTACCAATTGCGGAACTTGATTGACCGCAGAAATGTGACGACTAAGGTCAAGTCTGACGTTAATGCTGCTGAAGACTTTCTAGAAACTGTCGTGGAGGGTTATATAGTTGCTGCTGTGATGAAATACCTAAACATGAAATCACTAGATGACTTCCCTGATGAAGATATTGTACCGCCCAACACCTGGATGGAAGACGACTCGATTCGTGCAGCAACTATAGAGAAGGTCTCCAAATATGTTGTAGACAGCTATGTAGATCTGGAAACTGTGTTCAAGGAATCGGATGAAGCTACTGAACCTGGCACTTCATATGACTATACATGTGAAGTTATTAGTCTTGGGCTTTTGTTTCTTGGATTCAAAGATGCCATCAGAGAAGGTGACGGGGACAGAGTTTTATGTGGGTGGAAATATCTTATGCTTATATGGAAGGCCACCGGACACAAAAACTACTCCATTGAAGCCTTCACTATGCTGACCCAATACCACCTACTATTGCCAAAGAATTTGGCTGCACAGCTCAAGTGGTCCCGATTTATCAACGTTCATGGGAAGCCTGGTCATAACATTAGCTGTGACCTTCATATGGAACATTTAAATCGTATTGTGAAGACCGCAATTGAGGGTTTAGGGGCAAATAAATCGAAGAAAGCAATAGTCAGGGCAGGTAGAGCTGTTGGATCTCTAACTGGCTTCATGAATTCTTTTGACAAGGAAATTGGAGTATGTAAACCCAGTGGAAAACACTCAGAGAAGTCCAGAGACAGAGACTTGGTCAAGATCGTTGACGAACTTCTGCTTCAAGATGGACAAATTTTTAATAAGGATACGACCTACCAGCACAAGTCCTTCACCAATGTAAGGAAAAATATTATTAAAAATCTGAGAGAAAAGAAAGTGAAAGAGTGGATTATAGATAGACTTCCAACTGCACTTTTAGAATTATAGTATATCACACACTCGGTGCTATTGTTACTGTTGTTGTTTTTCTGTTGTTTTATAAATTCACTCCACCAAAGTTATTGGCCAATTAATATCTAAATTAATTAAATTAAAATTAATAACAAATTACTGTAACTTTATGTCTTTAATTTGAAAGTATTAATCAAATTGATATTGGTATAGTTTACTCTCACAGCATAAACGGACATTGAATGAAGTGACAATTTCCACATTTACATGTTGACCTACAGACATCACAACAAATACATGCTGTAAACTCAGTAGGAAGTAAAGAGGTCTCACTAGGCGGAAAGTCACGATATAAAATAGAGCGTCTGCAAACTGACTTGTTCTGACAGTACTCTATCATTTGTTCTGAAGTGAATCGCCTGTCTAAGTCACGTGGTTGCTTGATGATAAATGATATAGCTTGTTTTCCATCCCTTCCAGCCCTGCCACTTTCTTGTACATACGTTTCCGCATCCTGTGGAAGACCCCAGTGAATAACTTGGTGAATATCTGGGCAGTTCATGCCCAAACCAAATGCCCCAGTAGCAATTAACACCCTTAATGGAGATTCGCTTGAAAATTGTTCTATAATCTTCTTCTTCACCGATGAGTGTGTACAGTGAGTGAACATGTCCACAACTCGAAACTTTACATAATCTGGTGAATCTGGCGGTTCTAGCCAATGATCTCCAAGGGTTATTTTAAAAAATTGATGTATATTTATTACATCTCTATAGCTGCGGCAAAAAATGAGTGTTCTATCCATTTTCTTGTTTTTCACTAAAGCCTCACAGATAGCCCTAAATGAAGAAGCAATACCATTAGAAGGCTTGTCGCCTACACAATATAGAATGTTATGTTTGAACGGGGGAACATACACTATATGAGGCCTCTGCATGCATAAACTATTAATAATATACTTCCGAGTGCTAAGGGTGGCTGTGGCAGTGAGTGCCATAAGATGTACTGTATCAGGCACTATGCTCCGAACTTCACTCAAATGGGAGAAATCCTTCCTGAAAGTATCACCCCTAATATGTCAAACAAAAAAAATCATTAAAGACTAAGATGATATAGATATCTTACCATTTCTTCACGCAGTGTGCCTCATCCACAATCATTCCAACCAAGTTTTCCCTAAAGATATTGGTAGATAAAGTGTGCTTCCAGGTTGTACCACTGAACAGTGCCTCTGGACTCATCAGTATCACTTGGAACTTTCCTTCTCTGATCCTTTCTTTGTCTTTGGTCATCTTCACATCACTTACATACACTGCTGAAGTTCCAAAAGAATGTATAGTAGCCACTTGATCTTCCATTAATGCAATTAATGGAGATATAACAAGGATCATTGACTTCTTTTCCACACCACGAATAATGTCAAACACACCAGGAAGCAGGATATAGCACAAGGATTTTCCAAACCCTGTTGGAAGGGAGATGAAGACATCTTTACCTTTGGTAAATTGGAGAATACTATCCTCTTGTTCTTGTTTTAGTGTGTATCCAAACCCAGAGGCTACTTCACCAATCACAGCTTTCAATTGCACATCGGACATTTCACTATTCCACTCCACACACTCAATATAGACTTTTAACCCAGTTATGCGGAGCAAATGAACTTTACGAAAATAGTGCACGCGAATGATTTAACTCAATGGAATGTAAACAAACCGCGGCAAATGTCCAGATTAATTGCATTCCAGCATCACCAAACGCATACGTTCGGGTCACCAGACCCTTACCGAGCGGAGCGGTTGGGTAAAGGGTTTGGCGCGCGAGACTACTCCTAAACCAATCTTGCAGGGTCACCAAGGACAACTTTCCACAAAGGTCGAAGGTGACAGCTCCTAGCAACAAGAGCGCGCGCAAAGAATTCGCGTGAGGTCAAAGGTGAGGGTCAGCCGTTCTGCATTGGCCCGTTTTTGGGAGTGGGAGGTACGTCCTCTGTAAACGTGCATCACGTGCACACGACACGTTTCTCGTGGCCATGCACAGGTACACGTGTGTACTCGCTTGTATTCCCATTCACCTTTTGGGCGCGTCGTCGTCGTACTAACAGGCTGGAGTTAGTGTTGTTTTCGGTCTGTGTGGTCGGGTTTCGTAACTGACTGGGTAAGACATTTGTGCAGTTTGTTAGTTGGTTTGTGTTTTATCTTTTTTTATTTTACACAGTCTTTGAGGTCTTTCAGTTGGCGGTTATTCTCGTTTGTGGTTACTAGAACGCTCTAAGGTGAGAGTAAATAGCTTTATAAACAGAAAATGTATTCATCAGTTTGCTTGTCATAGGTGCAGAATTTTCTAGCTGCAGTGTGTGGGATCTCATTCTGACAAAGCCATCAATTTTAATCAAGTAAGCGTTATTGATTGGGATTCAGCAGGCTCTTGCCTTAATAGGGATGTAGCAAGTACATGTCTTAACTGGTTACCTAAATTACGGAATTAATTTTTTTCCTTGCCTCCATGATATTTCTTAGTCTCGCAAGCCAGACCTTTGCCGACCCCTTACCGCTACGCGGGGGAAGGAAAGGGTCTGGACAAGTGCTATAGCACGTTTCGTAACGTATAAAATGTGTATTACTTATGATTGGGTGTGGTCGTTCTTAAATTTAACGCGTTATCATTTTAATGGTTACGTGTCGGTTTCATTGCATCATATTTCATCACAATTAAATTCCACTGGAACGAAACGTGCTATAGCACTTGTCCAGACCCTTTCCTTCTCCCGCGTAGCGGTAAGGGGTCGGCAAAGGTCTGGCTTGCGAGACTAGATATTTCTCTGACTGACCTCAGGGACAAAACAACTTGTGGGGGGTGGGGGGGTGCAGCGAACACTGATAGATAGCTAAAAGCAATGTGAGGTATGTTTGTTCCACTGTTAATCTTTGAATACCCTGGTTCCTCAGTATTGGTTAGTAAAAAGGTATTCATGGTTACTCTTCACGAGACTTAAAAGCACAAGTGCAGTCTCTTCACTCCCTAACTCTCAGGGCTTCGCTTTTTTTGTCAAAACTTGGAACAGGTATTTGTAGCATTGAATGTGAGCTATCCACTGCTTCCCGTTATTTTTTGTCAGCACTCAGCAGCACCTTTGTTGTACCATACCATAAGTATAAAAAGGTCACCAGTTTTCCAGGAAAAGCATATAGAAACCAGTATCAGTTCTTATCTACAAATAAAAGTACATGCCTTACATCACTTTTAAGTGTGGTTTACAGTTCATATTGTCTGCTGGTGTCAAAAACAACTCTTCTTAGTTGCTACCCAAAAAGGAGTAATTATGCTCTCCAGGACACTACCATTACTTTATAGGGATCCAGCATGTTCATTGTCTTAATTGTGTTCAAGCAGGTTCATTATCTTAATTGTGTTCTAGCAAGTTCATTATCTTAATTGTGTTCTAGCAAGTTCATTATCTTAATTGTGTTCTAGCAGGCTCATTGTCTTAATTGGGTTCTAACAGGTTCATTATCTGAATTGTGTTCTAGCAGGTTCATTATCTTAATTGTGTTCTAGCAGGCTCATTATCTTAATTGGGTTCTAGCAGGCTCATTATCTGAATTGTGTTCTAACAGGTTCATTATCTGAATTGGGTTCTAGCAGGTTCATTATCTGAATTGGGTTCTAGCAGATTCATTGTCTTAATTGTGTTCTAGCAGGTTCATTATCTGAATTGGGTTCTGGCAGATTCATTATCTGAATTGGGTTCTGGCAGATTCATCGTCTTAATTGTGTTCTAGCAGGTTGATTATCTTAATTGTGTTCTAGCTGGTAAAAGCCCCCTTAATTGTGTTCTAGCAGGTTCATTATCTGAATTGTGTTCTAGCAGGTTCATTATCTGAATTGTGTTCTAGCAGGTTCATCATTATTCATTGTCTTAATTGTGTTCTAGCAGGTTCATTATCTTAATTGTGTATCTTAATTGTGCTAGGTGTCTTAATTGTGTTCTAGCATCTGAATTGTGTTCTAGCAGGTTCATTATCTTAATTGTGTTCTAGCTGGTAAAAGCCCCCTTAATTGTGTTCTAGCAGGTTCATTATCTGAATTGTGTTCTAGCAGGTTCATTATCTGAATTGTGTTCTAGCAGGTTCATTATCTGAATTAGATTCATTGTCTTAATTGTGTTCTAGCAGGTTCATTATCTTAATTGTGTTCTAGCAGGTTCATTATCTTAATTGTGTTCTAGCAGATTCATTGTCTTAATTGTGTTCTAGCAGGTTCATCGTCTTAATTGTGTTCTAGCAGGTTCATTATCTTAATTGTGTTCTAGCTGGTTCATTATCTTAATTGTGTTCTAGCTGGTTCATTATCTTAATTGTGTTCTAGCTGGTAAAAGCCCCCCTTAATTGTGTTCTAGCAGGTTCATTATCTGAATTGTGTTCTAGCAGGTTCATTGTCTTAATTGTGTTCTAGCAGGTTCATTATCTTAATTGTGTTCTAGCAGGTTCATTATCTGAATTGTGTTCTAGCAGGTTCATTATCTGAATTGTGTTCTAGCAGGTTCATTATCTTAATTGTGTTTAGCAGGTTCATTAGGTTCATTGTCTTAAATTGTGTTCTAGCAGGTTCATGGTCTTGATTGTATTCTAGCAGGTTCATTGTCTTAAATTGTGTTCTAGCAATTATCTTCCATTTTACTGAGTTTGCATGAGTACAAAACAGATTAGGCCAGTTACTTATCTCCTCGCTATTAGCTACTGTCATGATTCAAATATTGGTGAGTTGACTTTTCATTAGGTTGCTGTGTTCTAAATCAGTCATACAACTGTTCCTAGGGATCTACTAAATTTAGAAGTCCTGAAGGCCTTGAGCTGTAGCGTCCCGAGCAAAGCAAGGGCGATATTCGAGGCCTTCAGGACTTCTAAATTCAGTAGATCCCTAGGAACCGTTGTATAAATATTATATGATCTTTTTTATCCTTTACCCAAGTTGGAACGAGTCTGGAACTAGAGAGACTAGCAAGAAGTTTGTGCATACTGCTTACTGTGCAAGTGCACACCACTAGTGGTAGTTATTATTAGCCAGTACATGCCTACTGATGGTGGTACGCATTCTCAGGGAAATTTGCTAGTATGGGGCTAGGCTGGAGGAGAAAATACCTATTCTTATCAGTAGCACCACCCTACAACAACCAAAATACATCTCCCAGACCACTGTCTACTTAGAGAGTCAAATATATAGATTTTAATTCTTTTAAAAAGTGTGTAGAATTCAAGTAGCAGGCTGGTTCTAATTATATTTAACTTTGAGTGCACTAAGCTGTGAGTAACTAGCCAATACTCATAATGAACTTCTGTATTTCTTTCGACGCTATCGCTTTTAAGCAATTTTTTTTCACTTGGTGTGCAAGCCAAGATATTGCTATATGTGTTAGCGAATAATATGGTAAGTTATTGTTAGCTTATAATGTTGTTGATAGCTAAAATAACCTGGAAAGTTAAACCAAGTTTTTTAATATGGATTAATCAGAAGAACTTGAGCATGTTGATGCGTTAGTAATTGCTAGCTAAATGCAAGTTGTGCGCGTCCTCGGGATGACGCTTTTGGGCCTTGGTTCTTCTAAATCAACTATAGACTAGTAGTAAAGATATATTCTACTCCACCCCTCAAGGGCCAACCAGGTCGACACACAGTATCTAAGCGTGTTGGTACTATCTCTCGTTCACACGAGAGCAGCTTTTCTATGTATATTCTTGTAGGGTGGGTGACGTCTCGCCACATGAATGGCCAATAAAATAATCTAGACACACACTCTCATTTTCTGATTACTCCAATGACCATTCTGTCCATGCGCCATCTTAAGTACAATATCTCTTGTTACCTAGTGCGTCCAATCTATCCCGTACTACTAGGCCAATGGACCACCTATATTTCTTCCCTTTGTCAGCAAAACTCTGCATACCTGTAGTGTTTCACATAATTTAGTCTGATCACTCAATGTCTCGCACAGTTCAAATAAAACCAAAGTTCCAGTTGCGTGGTCTAATCTCAATTCCAATGAGATGTTGGCACCACTGCTGCCACCACAATGTTGAGTGTCTGGCTTAGATATTACCAATCTTCCCCAGGATCTCAATAGATTGGCTTGGAGAGGACTAACATAACATTAAGGTGGACCTACGTAACACAGTGACCAAGGAGTTGAGTTATTGTTAAAAAATATCACTCACACACACACCATGTATATTTTATAGACTACATCCATATCAGTTGAAATTATGTAGTTAGGGGTTTATAACATGCAATGATTTCACTGGGATGTTTGAAATGATAGCAACAAGCAAAAATGTCACTTTTTAAATGTTTTAAAGAACGTGCGAAAGATCAAATAAAAAAGGTGTCATCTCATGATCGCATGATCCACAAGGTCAAATTTGAGGTCAAAGAAAAATGTGTTGAAGGTCAGACTTTTTAGATACCTTGAATATGAGAAGTAAGGGCAAATTTGGATTTTCAATTTGCACTCACAAAAATTTTTTTTTTTTCCAGTTGGCTAAGTAACTTTACAATGATTTTAAGTTTGGCAGCCATGCCCCCTTTTGCTGAAATAAGAAATTTTTATGATGCTATAACTTTGGAACACTTGGTCCAGCGTTTAAAACTTTTAGATGTGGTTGCGAGAGTGACATTAACATGTATACCTAACTTCATCAAAGTTAGAGGGTGTGGTGTAAGTCTTTGGGTAATTTGATATGGAATGACCCTTATTTATAGTGCTGAGGGAGTAGTGTGATTGAATTGTGGAATAAAATGTTTTTGTAGCTGTTGTGGTTTGTTTCATCATCACTGTGAGCCATGAGTCAACCAGTTAAAAAAAGACAAAGAACTAGTGAGTTTGCAGGTGAGTTTATAGCATAATTTTGCTATAAACTCACCTGCAAACTCACTAGTTCTTTGCTGTGTGAGTGTTATTAAATATTGTACATGATATTAAAATAGAAAAACTTGATGACCTGATTAAAATAAATGATCAAATTGTTAATGGAGTCGAATTGGAGATTAAGAGAGTACACGATGAAATTCTTCAAGTGAATAATGAAGTTCTTCAAGTGAATAATGAAGTTCTTCAAGTGAATAATGAAGTTCTTCAAGTGAGTAATGCTTGGATGGAAGCAAATAATGCTTTGAAGGAGGAATTGGCGAAAAAGAAAGAGATGCAAAATAAGGATGTGAAGGAGCTGCTGATAGCAGAGAGGGAATATCTGGCAATGAAGGAGGAATATCTGAGAACCGAGGAGGATCAGCTGAGAGAACAGCTGAGAAGGGAGAAGGAACAGCTGAGAACCGAGAAAAAATATCTGAGAGAATACAAGCTACTTCTCAAAACTCTATCTGGTAAGGTGTTATAACCATTAGTCCTTAGTTAGGGAAATGCTTGTATTTACAAGTGTTATATAGCATACAAAAAATATTTTTAAATTTTTTCGAAAACATGAAAGTCACAGACCCAAGCAATCACTCATTCAGCACCAACCATTGTGTAATACATTAAGGGGGGCATAATTGAGGTTAACCACAAAACAAGTTATTCCAGCTGATAATGCCTGTAATAGGGGGAAATGAAGCATACAATGGTGACCCAGTGTAAAATAAGGATTTACTGAGTTACCTTGTGAACATAGGTCACTCCACAGCAGTTGATATAAGAAAATACTGTGAATATAGAGGTATAATTCTGACAAGCAGCACTACTCAATGCACCAGGAAAGTCAAACATTGCGCACGTGGGCTTCCCTTGACTGCTTCAGAGGACAGCAGCGTTAGGCGGGGGTTGGTTTCTCGTATAACGGTAAGTTGCCCATGTGGGTGGTTCCAACATGCAACTGATCCTTATAACGCAGACCATCTCTCCGTAAATATGAGGGCAGTTTTAGCCATGAGGATGATAGGTCGGGGTAGTTCTTCGTTGGAAACTGTGGCAGTGAAAGAGCTTCTCTAAAGTACCATTGAACAGCCCAATAGAGAAAATAAAATTTGCTGAATTAGGCTTGTCCATTCTGGCAGTTTCAGAACTACTGTTTGGCAATTCAGGAGAGTGTTTACTACCTCTGGGACGCAATACAGTGGTAGAGCACCTAGAAACAAACCCTAATGAATCACCACTAAGTTTTAGCTTACTAACTGACGGTGGGGTGGCTTCCTTTTCCACTGGTGTAGGCTCCACTGAATCCTTCCTTCGATATGGAGTGCACAGGAAGCCTCTAGGGCGCTTCCTAGATCGTTTTCGGTCAGACATAGTGGGACAAAATAGCGAAAGAGATTCTACAACACCAACTTTGATTCGATCATAAAAGAAAGAACACTCCGCGTGCGCAGTCACTCACACTTATCCCAATTGGAGTGCAGTTTACGTGATTGAATAGCTCTTCCTGTGTGCTTTATTTTGAACTGCAATAAGCTATAGTTTTGGAAACAAAGACAGACGAAGACGCGCTCCACAAACGGTAACGGTAAGACCTGAAAGATTGGATTCTTCCTCGGCTGTGATACAATAAATAGTGTTGACAACAAAAATTATAACTAAATAAAGAAATGTCCAATTGACTTGAAACTTTGGGAACAACTTAAGAGTGCTCTGACCTACAGAATAAAGAATAAAAATTAAAAGTCAAAAAAAAAAATCATTTTTTGTATGGTAAAAGCCCCCCTTAAGTAAGCCACTTCTCATTCAACTTACATTTTGAAAAATCTGATCGAATATTAAGGGTGGTCATACATCCCTGCCTAGTTTGACCTCTGAATGGTGATCATACCACTTATAGTGTAGAAATCTACAGAGGAGATTTTGGGATTTAACTTTTTAGTTTTCAAATTATAAATAAAAATATTCCAATTACAATAACTTGAAACCCTCTGTAGATTTCTAGAGAATAAGCAGTTTTGTCACCATGCACAAACTCAGAGCTTTAAGTGCTTTTATGATAATTCCATGTCAAATCACCCCGTCACAGATAATAAAAAAAAATGTATTACATATTATGTAACCCATTTGGAAGACAAATCCAAAATATTCACTTCAATCTGCTTGCGACATTGAATTACAGCCATTTTAAAATTTGGCGTTTTTCTATAATTGGCAGGTGCCACAACTGTAATAACTGTACAAGTAAACATCATTAAAGGCTGAAATTATACATCTAAGACCAATTTTTACTGTAGATTCTAAAAATTGGGTCTAAATTAACTCATTTTCTATAGTTTAAAAGATTTAAATTAATTATGGTGTGTTCAACCCTATGTTTGAGAACTTCTATGCAACTCAAATTTTTTTGTGTTAGCTATCTAGTATACATCTCTGTCATATCAAAAAATTATCTCTGTGTTATTCTTCTCTGTTTGAATAAAATTAATAATATATATGTTACTCAATCACTCGCATCCAGTACATTTTAAGGGTGCAGTACCACTTGAAACCGCAGCGCTAAACCGCAGACGGAGGAGTTATGCTATGTATTTATTTCTCGTTGTCTGTTCAATGTATGCTTACTTTGTTGTTGCAGTTGAAACAGACACCAACAGACAGCTCTTATAAACCAAGTTTCAAGAAAAAAGACCGACCAGGAACGGAGAAACAACGGTACAAACCTTAAGGCTATTCAGCGTAATAAAGGGGCGACCGTTGCAGTTACGAAGTCGATTTTTTTTTCCAGCGGTAGCCTAGGGGCTTCCCCACAACATTACAAGGCCGTATTTTTGATATTAGTATTTGTTTTCCATTTTTTAAAATATTTTTATATTATTTTTTTTGTATCCTATTTAAAAGAAAAAACTCGTTGTAATGTTTTTTTAAATGTGGCTTGTACCCCGTGTACAAAATATGAGTTCATTCTGGCCATCCAGTACTTCTGAATATCGATTTTTAGGTACGAAAGCTAACTATTGATTCGTATTCATTTGATTCTTCAACTCCCGCCCCCCAACTCTGAGCGCGCAATTTATTGTGGGCAAAATTCCAGGTGGTGGCGGCTCTAATTAGAACTGGTAAGCAAACACAATAGAAGAGTTACTGTGTGAGTGAGGCCCGCGGGGAAGAGTACAAGACTTCTGGAATGTACTGGAGGGTCCTAGACGATGAAGAAGCGGCGGCGTATTAATGGCGCCTGGAGTCACTCGTTTAGAATAGATATATCACGGCTCACAGCTGCGACTTGGACGGAAGAATCTGCTTTGGTGTCTTTGGAGAGCTTGATAGAAGGTTGGTGTAGCGGGTAGAAGTTAGAAGCAGTTTCAGTGTGTTAACTTCAACTTCTCAGGAATTTTTGGTGCTATTTTTTTTTCTATCCCTGTTACTGTTGTGAGGATGAATAATAAATATATATATGATATTTGCACACCATTAAAAGAAAATGTGAATTATTACTTTTATTTACTAATGTTATTTTCTTTCTACAATAATATAAATTTATCAATTAGGCTGTTTATTATCAATTAGGCTGTTTAGTATCAATTATTATTTTATTGATTTATTTAAAATAAGACCTGAATCAAATTTTAGATCATAGTACTTTGTCTAATCTACCTCAACAGGAGAGAAAGGTGCTGGCATGCTCTTCATAGAAATAGATGAGCTTCCATTATGAGAAGGCACAACTCCTTGGTTCTAGGGTACAACTGGCAGGTTCACAACAAAAGAGCAGAAGACATGGCTTCCTTGTTTTCCAGAGGAGAGAATAGTAGACCTTCGGCTCTCCTAAGAAGTCATGCCTCGAATACTACATCCTGGTTATTTAGAAGAGAGGACATGGCACTCCAGTAGAGAGGTCAATGAGAAGGCACAGCTCCTTGGATCTCCTTGATAGTATTGCATACTTCAGAACCTTTGATTTTGTTCATTTCATATTGTATTTGATTATGGCCCTGCTACTATGGAGTAATGATTTTTAGTAATATTTTTTAGAAAGTGAACAAATATTAATTATCTACACTGCTGCTTCTGCCCTACAGTACTGGTAGTCCTTTGAGGTGAAAGCTCTTTGTGGTAAATTGTTTGGTACAGTTAATTAGTACGTGTTCAAATTGTGCGCGAGTCGCATACAATAGTCACTTCGCGGAGAGTAAATTGGATCGAGTTACGGGCGGGTTTTGTGGTATTCTACTGAATCGCTTAATTACCGCAGGTTCCGGTGGTACTGCACCCTTAAAGTGAAAAGGGGGGGGAGGAGGGGTAAGAGAATACACACAAAAGTTGTGTAAAGCATGAATAGAGTTTACGACTTGAAAGTATCAAAAGGCCTTGAATTTTTGAAGTCATCCTCATCTAGTCTATATTTTCTTCCACTGATTTGCCATTATAGTTAACTCTAGTCGCTATCATTTGTCATTGAGATCATTGTGAATAAACCCTACCTATACATTGCCCGAGTCTGGGCTAGCCGCTACCATGGTCACGTGACTTCACCTACCTCTGAGAATGTGAGTGTTAGGCACGTGACCAGGGTATTCCCCACCTTTGGGGGGAAAGGCCCCATCCCGCGGTGCCTTACTGCGGGGGGCCTGGTGGCTAACCCAGCTTCACACCGCAGTTAGCGGTGGATATTATTTATTCATAGGAGGAGATGGGGATGGTTTAGCGGGATCACGGCAACGGCTGCTTTTCCCCTTCCTCAGCACTTGAGCTGACTCGTGGTTACTATCCAGGATGGGTGCGCATGCGCCGCATCTGCCCACGGCAGCCGGGAGTTCTGTGCTCCCGTCGTTAACCTTGTATAATTGCATTAAACTACATTTATCTCGCTATCATTTATCATCGAGATCATTGTGAATAAACCCTACCTATACATTGCCCGAGTCTGGGCTAGCCGCTACCATGGTCACGTGACTTCACGTACCTCTGAGCATGTGAGTGTTAGGCACGTGACCAGGGTATTCCCCACCTTTGGAGGGAAAGGCCCCCGTTTCGCGGGCATCCCGCGTACAGGGGGGGGGGGCCTATAGGCCCACATACCCCCCAAGGTGGTATGATAAGATTAAGTATGGTAACTCACTTGAGTGACGTGCAATCATGTGTGCCTGATAATGTACGATTAGGTAACAAGCATCCCGTCCGACTCATGTTCGTACTTTCTTATCAAAATGCTATTAATATAAATTGCACTACATACACGTACATGACAACCTGTACACTCACATAACATATTACAACCCCATGATCAGTCCCGTCCCCCCATATGTCAACAGGTACCTTACTACGTCCCTGGTTGCCGCAAGAGCGATGCCCTGGCGAGGCGTGACTTCGGAGTTCTTACGTAACTCAAGAATGCTGTACTGTGCCATCTTCCTAGAGTCTGAATCAGTGAGTCCTCCAGGCCAGTGAGTGCTGCTGTGGTTGCTGCCCCGATCCGGAAGCTGTGCCCGGCATACTGGTGCGGTGGGAGACCCATTGCTTGGAGGGCAGTTCTCACCACCTCAATAAATGCTGGCTTTGTCAATGCCGAGCCGTTCTTCAGCACAACCAGCAGCGACTCCTGACCTGCAGAAACTGGCACATTGCCTTCACTGGGCAGATAGCTGTGTTAGTCACACCCATCATCACATCTGCTCCTTGGCCATAAGGGTCTGTTTTCGACTTCTTTATGTGCACTTGGACCATGCTTGGAGATGTTAGACTGTCCACGGCCACATCACCCCACGCGAGATCTGTCTCTGCCATCTAAGTTGATGTCGAACTGGGCAATAGCTCTCCCAACCGAAAGAACCCCAAAAATGCAGTGCATGCCACTGCCCACAGCAGGTCTTTGTCCTCGCCTGTTGATCCTAGCCAAGCCTTCCGTAAACCAGCCATGATGTGTGTAGTAATTGGGAGTCGAACCCTAGCTCCCGTCTTGCCCGACTGTAGTCGGATTCTACTGATCCCTGCCTGCACTCTTTTCAGTAGTGGCAAGGACGACTGATCGTGAGGGTCAGGGAGGCCCATGGAGATCTGGGCATTTCTCAGAGCCGCAAGGTAGGATTTAATGGTCTGGGGCGCCAATTCCTTCTTGTCCAGGTACAACGAGTAATAGCACAGTGTGAGTTCCGACACTGGGAATGGGTCGCAAACATTATAGGCTGAACAGAAACTGGCGAAATGTTACATGCCGGCTCCATATGTCTTGAGTTGATGGGGCTAAACCCACGTGAAGATACTCTTGAAGTGCCTGCGCCAGGTCTGGGATGTCCAGTCGGCTTCCTGGTTGAGTAGGTCCAGCAGCTGCTGGGACACTGGGCTGGGATGAGGAGCTGCTGAGGGTACCTTAGAAAGGAAGGGACAGACATTGTTACGTGATAGACTATCAGCCAGATAGTTAGCCTTAGTGTCAATGTAAATAGGGTACAGGGAGAAGTTCACCTGTGCACTTGGAACCATGCGTCTTCGTGCCAGGCTGCACACCCCCAAAATCCTGATGCATCGGTGTACAAGTGAGCCTTTGGGAGGCGAGATGGTGGGTTGAGAAATGATGTCCCGTTCCATTAAGATGTGAACTCCCTCCACCATGCCAGGTCAGCTCTAAATCCTTGGCTCAACCTAATTGGGACCTTGCTGGCTGGAGGTCTATGTGTGGCATGTAGCAGGTCGATCATGCGGCGCAAGAATGATCGTCCAGGCCGCACCACTTTGCAGTCGCAACGAGCACAGTGTTGTGCATGGTGTTGTGATCACAAGGAGCACTGCGTTGTGGGCACAAAGAGCACTGCATTGTGAACACAAGGAGTACTGCGTTGTGGGCACAAAGAGCACTGCATTGTGAACACAAGGAGTACTGCATTGTGAACACAAGGAGTACTGCGTTGTGAACACAAGGAGTACTGCGTTGTGAACACAAGGAGTACTGCGTTGTGAACACAAGGAGTATTGCGTTGTGGGCACAAAGAGCACTGCATTGTGAACACAAGGAGTACTGTGTTGTGATCACAAGGAGTACTGTGTTGTGAACACAAGGAGTACTGTGTTGTGATCACGAGCTACTGATCGCTTCACAGTGCCATCACATGGTTTTTTACCAGGACTTGTAGCAAAAAAAAATTCCACTCGGCTGTTAATCCAAAATCAGCACTGTTGATGGGCTAGGTTTGTAAAAAAAAATATGATTCTTGTATTGGCTTGCTGCACCATCTGAAAAATAGTGTATGTGTTTCAAGTTGGGTAGCAGGAGTTTTAGGGAACCAATCACCACTTGGATAAATTTATGAACTTCAACAGCATTATGATCGCGATCATCACTGACCACACAGTAACTTTTGCTGCACATTATGGACTCACCACTACTGTTACAGGCTTTGTAGTAAACTACTACTGGATGCCAGGGTTGGGGTCAAATACATGAGTATTTGTATTTAAGTTCCCTAACAAAAATGTTGTATGCATGCTGCACACATTCGTGCTGCCTTACTGCACTCATCATGCACATATGCAGCACATGTGCTGCAGGCGTAATGCTGCTATCAAGCATGTATACTGCATACAGAAAAATTGAAACAGCGCCTCACATGTGCCACATATGTGCATATGAGGGATGCATGTGTGCACAAAAAAGCATGCCACATGTGTGCATTCTCTTGTACGCTATACATGCGCAGTGGCATGTATGCCACTCATGAGTTGTGCACCCTTCTACTTGCATGCTGCATGCCTATGGCGCGTTTCAATTTTTGTGTATGTGGCACACAAGCACTATGGTATATTTCTGCATGTCTGCCTGGTAGATGTGTTACATGTGCTGCATGTCTGCCTGGTAGATGTTGGTACTCTGCAGTCGTTGTAGAGCTGGAATGAGTCAGGAAGTGGGAGCGCACACAACTCAAGCGAATACTATTGCCTTTATGAAAAGTTATAAGTTAGGAATCAAGTACAGTACTTATGTATGACGCACGATGATACATGCATTGGGTTTGAGTGGGTATGAATAACATTAATGTAAATGAGATTAGGTAAGGGTCGATACCATATCATGGTATCGTGGGTAAATTAACATGCACATGGCACAATAGCAACATGCACATGTGTATTTGACATGCATGTAGCATAGTAGCAATGTGCACATGTGTACTTGACATGCATGTGGCAGAGTAGCACATGCACATGTGTACTTGACATTCATGTGGCATAGTAGCGACATGCACATGTGTATTTGACATGCATGTGATGTAGTAGCAACAGGCATATGTGTACTTGACATTCATGTGGCATAGTAGCGACATGCACATGTGTATTTGACATGCATGTGACTAGTAGCAACAGGCACGTGTGCACCTAACATGCATGTGGCATAGTAGCGACATGAACATGTGTATTTGACATGCATGTGACATAGTAGCAACATGCACATGTGTGTTAGACATGCATGTGGCATAGTAGTGACATGCACATGTGTGTTTGACATGCATGTAGCATAGTAGCAACATGCACATGTGCACCTAACATGCATGTGGCACATAAAACCATGCACACATGCAAGGCAAATATATGTGACACATGTGTAGACTACATGTGTGCATGCTACTCTCCTTGTGCATACATGCAGGGCACATGCTGCAGTTAAGTGCATTTTGCTTACATTTTACGCACAAGTGCAATATGCACATGTGTTGCAATGAATGCATTATAAATGTGGCATACATCTATTTTTGTAAGGGTTGTATTTAAATACATTTTTGGAGTATTTGTATTTGTATTTTAAGATTTACAAAGTATAGTATTTGTATTCCAAATACTTTTTTTTTTTTTTAATCATAAGGTAGAAACTAGAAAATAAAAGAATTTCCTGAACATATTCCTATGGGACAGATTCATTCTATTGTTTAGTTCTGGAAAGTACAGAATCAAGTATTGCTTGGTCCATGCTGGCATAATTATATTGTAACAACTAAAGCTCCACCTCCTATTGTGAAAAGCTGCTGTTGAATGTATATGAATAAAGGGCATACTTGTGTCTCTAAGTTTCTTTAAAAGGACAAAACATTTGAAGAACTAATGTTTGTCAGGTGTAATTATTTTTCCACGTAACACTTTAGCTATTGTAATTCTAATGAAATACTATATCTAAGAAAGTATTTGTATTTGTATTTTGTATTTGAGTTCTTCAAAGTATTTGTATTTGTATTTAAATACTATTCAAAGTACTTGACCCCAACCCTGCTGGATGCAACATTACTTGGGTATTATCCCAATGAAAACCCTGCACAGCATCTTGGCACACAAATGAGTAGTTTTCAGCGAAGTCCAATAAAACAATGGCTTGCTCATTTAGTGGAATATTTTCATTAAGTTCTTTCAAATATGCAGCTTGTGCTTTAGCAGTGAAATGTTGACTTGCACTCCTGTCACATTTTTCATAGAGTTATTCAACAAAGTTGGAATATGTTGTTGTGATGTTGCAACGCTTTGCATGGTTCTCATGTATCCATTGCTTATAAGTTGAAGAATTTAAATCATTTGATTCTAAAATTGATTCCAGGAATTTTGCAAGGTTAGACTTTGGTGGACAGTTCTTGCATCTATGTATCATACAATCTCGCGAATCCAATGAACAAACCAATTTAGTCATTAAACTTTTATAATCAACAACACATGGAAGTGCAGCAACCATTAGCTTTAGATTTTTGTGGATTTCACATACACATACCTGTTGCATGCCCAGTGAATCTACCGTAACACACCAGGGAGGGCGCAAACTACAAAACTTGGACAGGCCAACAGTTATGTTTTCATGTCTCTTCTTAAACTCCAAGTAAAGCTCCTTTAAATTTATCAGCAACATCCTCTTCTGAAAATGCTTTTTGCCTTCAACTGTTAGAACAATTTTGAAATCTTTCTTTCCTGGGCATTGCCTAGAAAACTCATCATCTTGGTAAAAGTCTTACATCAACCAAAGATAAACCATAGCCTGACTTTCTTCCTGGATCAGCCAATATACCTTGAGATTTCTTAAGACTGCGAACTTTTTGACCAGGTAGTGTGAAACTTGAAATTCCACCATAGTTTTGTTAATGGTCCAACTTTGAGGCACCAGAGTAAGCAATCTTAGCTTTTCACTAGTTGGGCACCCCACCCCCCTCCCCTCCATTTTACATTTAGATTCCTTACTAAGTCACCAATGGCATCACATGCTATGCATTCTGGATGGCTAATCTGTTGAGGGTCCAGCCTAGTACTTGGGAGGTCAAGCACTTCTGCTAGATCAGTTTTGATCCTGTCACTGGCCTCTTTTAATTTTTCTTTTGCCATATGTTAGGCGACAACTCCTTTAACTTCATGAAGTTTCAGAGGCGAGCATTTAAGCTGAGTGAATGTTTCATTCATTCTGGATGTGCTAGGAGGCTCACTGAAATCATTGCATTCGTCTGTTCCGGTATCTAGTGACGTATAACTATACCCAGAAAAGCACAAGTCCAATAAATGTTTCTTGCATGAATTTCACCAGGCAGTACATCCTTGCATGTATGATTGCTCAAGTGCCAAGTGCCTTGCTTGCTCCAAATTCAGCTCATAAGGAGTACTGTGTTGTGGTCACAAGGAGCACTGTGTTGTGATCACAAGGAGCACTGTGTTGTGATCACAAGGAGCACTGCGTTGTGATCACAAGGAGCACTGTGTTGTGATCACAAGGAGCACTGCGTTGGGGTCACAAGGAGTACTGTGTTGTGGTCACAAGGAGCACTGTGTTGTGGTCACAAGGAGCACTGTGTTGTGATCACAAGGAGCACTGCGTTGGGGTCACAAGGAGTACTGTGTTGTGATCACAAGAAGCACTGTTGTAGTCAGCAAGGAGTACTGTTGTGGTCACAAGGAGCACTGCGTTGGGGTCACAAGGAGTTCTGTGTTGTTGGCTCAAGGAGCACTGTGTTGTGGTCGCAAGGAGCACAGTGTTGTGCATGGTGTTGTGATCACAAGGAGCACTGTGTTGTGATCACAAGGAGCACTGTTGTGATCACAAGGAGTACTGCGTTGTGGTCGCAAGGAGCACTGCGTTGTGGTCGCAACGAGCACAGTGTTGTGCATGGTGTTGTGATCACAAGGAGCACTGTGTTGTGATCACAAGGAGCACTGTGTTGTGGGCACAAAGAGCACTGCGTTGTGATCACAAGGAGCATTGCGTTGTGATCACAAGGAGCACTGCGTTGTGGGCACAAAGAGCACTGCGTTGTGAACACAAGGAGTACTGCGTTGTGAACACAAGGAGTACTGTGTTGTGATCACAAGGAGTACTGTGTTATGATCACAAGGAGTACTGCGTTGTGAACACAAGGAGTACTGTGTTGTGATCACAAGGAGCACTGTGTTATGATCACAAGGAGTACTGTGTTGTGATCACAAGGAGTACTGTGTTGTGATCACAAGGAGTACTGCGTTGTGAACACAAGGAGTACTGTGTTGTGATCACAAGGAGCACTGTGTTATGATCACAAGGAGTACTGTGTTGTGATCACAAGGAGTACTGTGTTATGATCACAAGGAGTACTGTGTTGTGATCACAAGGAGGACTGTGTTGTGATCACAAGGAGTACTGTGTTATGATCACAAGGAGTACTGTGTTGTGATCACAAGGAGTACTGTGTTATGATCACAAGGAGTACTGTGTTGTGATCACAAGGAGTACTGTGTTATGATCACAAGGAGGACTGTGTTGTGGTCACAAGGAGACTGTGTTGTGGTCACACTGAGTATTGTATGTGGTCACAGGGAGTGTCTGGGTGTGGTCACAAAAGTAGTGTAATGTTTATATAACAATGAGAAGCTTCGTACAAATACTTGATTGATATGATCAGTTGTATTAAAGATGTTTGACTAGTAATTTTTTATTCTAAATTTGATGTTTGTTTTATTTTTATAATTGTATTACATGTATGTAGCTCGTAAACCGGCCATGGAATCGAGCAGTATAAGTACTGCAGCCAAACATAAACAGTCGAGTGATTGCTACAAAAGTGGGCTACTATTTACTCACTGGTATGCTATTGAATTATACAATTTAATGCTCGATTTGGAAGAGAATAATTATACGGTGACGTTTAGGGATCGTACATATACAATTTTGCCAGACGTATTGGAACAGGTTAGTACCGATCTCGAAGCATTTTGTCAAGGAATTGACTGCATGGCCGAAGGATATTGCGGAATTACATGTATGTGCTCTCATGAGGTTACATTTACTGCTAAATGTTCTGCCCACCTGAACACAATTCTTCCTGAAGAAGCGAGAGCATATGTTGATATAATACATCAAGGTCCTGTACCAACATATAAACAAAAAGGAAATCCTAATGTTGCTGACATTATCGGCTGTGTTAAAAGCAGTTCTCGTTATGCCTTTGTAGCAGATTTAAAAAAAGATGATGATATGCCTAGGGCAAGGAAACAAACGGCTCTTTATGCTAAGCATGCTGCCGTTAGTGGACACTTGAAAAATGAATGCAGCTTGATCTTAGGATTAGCAGCAACGAAGAAAGAGGCTATGTTATCACTGTATGTTGTTGCGGACCAAGCAGTTGAGGAAGATGCAGTATGGGCTATCCCAATTATGGATTCCACTCCCTATGACAAGACTCTGCTTGCACTTACTGCAATTGCTATTGCAGATCTTTGCATAAACCCGAAGAATTGTTCTCTTTTGTTGAACCCAGTTCCTTTTGTGAGGGAGTTAAGTCCTATGAAATACGGTTTAAATTGCAGGGTTTTTTTAGACGAAGCTGAAAACAAAATTTACAAATTCTATGGAGAGGAAGAGAATGTATTACCTCAAATTGATGTGATGAATCTTGTTTTGGACACAGACATAGATAAAATCGAATTAACTACTGATAATAGCTATTTTTATATCAAGTATGATTATTATGAAGGTAATCATACCCCGGAAAGTTTAGAGCATTTTTACTCTATTTTTATTAAGCTTCATAAACTACATGATAAAGGTTACGTTCATTGTGATATTAGAATAGAAAATCTTGTTTTTGGTGGTAACAGTGTTAGCTATTTGATCGATTTAGATTTAACTCGAAAAGAAAACACTCGATATCCTAGAGGATACAATTCTGAAATACTATTCCGTCATCACGATGCACAGGAAATAAAGCCAGCTCTAAAAGTACACGATAGGTATTCTTTGGGACAAATTTGTTTCCATTATTTTCCTGCTGAAGCAGGTAACATTGTTAAAGATCTTGCATCGAATATGTCACTGGAAGTTATTGCTAATTCTCTTCAGACAAATTAACAATTTTTTTCCACTTAATGGTTATTTCAAATTCTTATGAAAGGTCACTTTTTGCTTTTGTTTTATTTTTCTTTGATTGTCATTGTCTACTGTTTGAACAGTTTGTTAGTAAAAATACCTATTACAATTATTTTTTATCTTGAAAATTAAAATTGTCAAAATTTACTTATGGTCTATGTAATAGCTACGTAAAAGATTTAGCGCAAGCGCACTTGGGTCAAATAGCACGGCAGAAAACCAGGCAGAGCTCGCAGTATTATTCGTGTAGCTTCTTTTGGTGGTGTTGTGTAATGGAAGTGCTAGCTAGCTAGTTTCAGCGCCCTAGCGAAGGGCATCAAATTTTACCAGGTAGGTCTGGAGGACATCAGGAATCAGGCTGTCCTGCTACCTGGAAGTAGGCAACGCCAAGGACCCTAACAGCGTTCTCCTCAAGTGCCCCTTAAGATTGGACTCACTGGGGCACCTTGACAGGGATGCTTCACAATACAGTTAGTAAATTGTTTAAAAAGTTACATGGTACTGCCTATTAAGAAGTTTTTGTGATTTGTAGCTAACTTTGTTTCAGTAGATGTTTTAAAAGGAGATTGTGTGTTCAATTGAAGATGTGAAGATAATTCATTTAAACTAAAATGCAAGTACTGGTCTTAATAAAACAAATATAATTTTTTTTAACTATGGTAGCCTTACACTTGACTTGTTGTGGTTTATAATAAAGCATTAATAATGTGATAATATTACAGTAATCAATTTAGTTATTGTAAAAGCAAATTTAATTTCAGATTGGTTGTGCCTGAATAGAGCCACAAAATAATTTTGAAAAACTCCCTTGACGCTGACCTGATATCAATTGCATGTATATTTTAATAGGGAAGTGACATCACTGCCGTTTTCTACTGTTCCTGGCAACAGGAGCTATCGGTATATAGCATGCAGTGTGAAGCTGGTAGTGAGAGGAAGTCTAATAATAACACCGACTACTGAGACACCGACTATACAATTAACTGATGACAATGACTCTGACACAACAATAATATATGACTTTAAATAACTCTGAGACAACATTGCAACGTGACAATAACGTAATACATTTACAAACTGATGATAACAAAACATTCGTACAATGTGAGGACTATGACAGCGATGAAACATACCTATCCAACACTGAACAACTATCTACCCCTAAACTTTCAGACAAACAGAAATGTTGTACTAACAGAGCACAAATACGTACACCACCATTACAAATAACTGCCACACCTTTACGTAAGACTACGACTAAGAAACATATGCGAGTACGAAAACGACTGATACAACACGCTGCCATTACTTCGACACATTTACAGAAACATACAATAAAACGCAAACGCATGAGGATACTCAAACGACCCGTACAAAGTGGCAAGTAATTTTTTTAACATACTGTGACAAATTTAACATCTAACATACTGTGACAAATTTAACATCTAACTGTGACTACATGTAAAACATCGACTGTGACTATGAGGGGTTTTATTAAGAACATGCAGCAAGCAGTCTTTCCTCTGTCGGCTGTCACTCCAACCAGTCATCCATCTGTCGGCTGTCACTCCAACCAGTCATCCATCTGTCGGCTGTCGCTCCAACCAGTCATCCATCTGTCGGCTATCGCTCCAACCAGTCATCCATCTGTTGCTCCAACCAGTCATCCATCTGTCGGCTGTCGCTCCAACCAGTCATCCATCTGTCGCTCCAACCAGTCATCCATCTGTCGGCTGTCGCTCCAACCAGTCATCCATCTGTCAGCTGTTGCTCCAACCAGTCATCCATCTGTCAGCTGTCGCTCCAACCAGTATCCATCTGTTGGCTGTTGCTCCAACAGTCAATTCATACTGTCGGCTGTCGACTCCAACCAGTCATACATCTGTCGGGCTGTCGTTTCAACCAGTCCTAACATCTGTCAGCTGTTGCTCCAACCAGTCATCCATCTGTCAGCTGTTGCTCCAACCAGTCATCCATCTGTCAGCTGTCGCTCCAACCAGTCATCCATCTGTCGGCTGTCGCTCCAACCAGTCATCCATCTGTCGGCTGTCGCTCCAACCAGTCATCCATCTGTTGGCTGTTGCTCCAACCAGTCATCCATCTGTCGCTCCAACCAGTCATCCATCTGTCGGCTGTCGCTCCAACCAGTCATCCATCTGTCAGCTGTCGCTCCAACCAGTCATCCATCTGTTGGCTGTTGCTCCAACCAGTCATCCATCTGTCGGCTGTCGCTCCAACCAGTCATCCATCTGTCGCTCCAACCAGTCATCCATCTGTTGGCTGTTGCTCCAACCAGTCATCCATCTGTCGGCTGTCGCTCCAACCAGTCATCCATCTGTCGCTCCAACCAGTCATCCATCTGTCGGCTGTTGCTCCAACCAGTCATCCATCTGTCGGCTGTCGCTCCAACCAGTCATCCATCTGTCGGCTGTCGCTCCAACCAGTCATCCATCTGTCGGCTGTCGCTCCAACCAGTCATCCATCTGTCGGCTGT
>WLWD01002762.1_pt1 | contig 35722 bp, 29 predicted proteins | sample 6712731 | NCBI WGS metagenome assembly WLWD01 (sample SAMN12718690, study PRJNA576275) | sponge metagenome | isolation source: marine sponge | host: Mycale hentscheli | place: New Zealand: South Island, Marlborough, Capsize Point | collected 2014-11-01 | reverse complement strand
CCCCTCCCCACTCCACCCCACTTCACCCCTCCCCACTCCACCCCACTTCACCCCACCCCTCCCCTCCATCCCAGTGCTATGTTAACTCCCACTTCATCCTCACTGTATAGACATTATGAGTTATAGTCATATAGCTATATGTAGAAATGATTCCTTGTGGAGATTAAAAAAAATTTTTTACCCCACATCACCCCACCCAACTTCACCCCACCCCTCCCCACTCCACCCAACTTCAACCCACCATTCTCAGCTCCACCCTCTTCACCCCACTCCACCCTCTTCACCCCACCCGTTCCCACTCCACCCCACTTCATCCAACCCCTCCCCACTTCACCCCACCCCTCCCCATTCCACCCATCCCCACTCCACTCCACCCCAGTGCTATGTTAACTCCCACTTCATTCTGCTCACTGTACAGACATTATGAGTTATAGTCATATGTACAACTGATTCCTTGTGTAGATTTTTTTTTAATTTTTTTTTTTTTTAATTTATCTTGTTCACAATTTATTTTTCAGCATTCTTTTATTCATTGATTACATAACTTATTAAACCGAGGACCACTCGTGTATTAAGCAAGTCCTGGGTTCGATCTCTGGTGACTGCCAAACATTGTTTTTTACTTTTGTGAATAAATCAAATTGAACTTGTATTATTACTGTTTTTATTTAATTTATTTTGTTTTTGTAATTAAAGAGGAATATAATTGATTACCTTAATTTATTGCTATATATATTTATAGGAGAAGGGCGTGGTTTTGAAATAACGCAAGGTCGTCTAGGTCCAGGTCGTATTCATCATTGCATGAGGATGGTTGGGATGGCGGAGAGAGGACTGGAATTAATGGTGGCCAGAGGAGCTCACAGAAAGACATTTGGGAAGAGGCTGCTAATACATGTGAGTAGTGGGTGGAAGATAGAGGAGGGAGGGGCTAGAGAGGGAGGGGCTAGAGGAGGGAGAGACTAAAGGAGGGAGGGGCTAGAGGAGGGAGAGACTAAAGGAGGGAGGGGCTAGAGGAGGGAGAGACTAGAGGAGGGAGGGCTAGAGGAGGGAGAGACTAGAGGAGGGAGGGGGCTAAAAGGGATTAAAATTGTCATTTAATTAGCGAATGTTGTTGATATGTTTGATTGGGCCTGACAGAGTGCATGACTAAAACCAGGTGTATACCAATGTGGTTTTGTACTACTCTTTTGAATGCATACACATAGCCCAGACATATTCAATGCAAGTTTGTGTACATGTGTATACCATGTAGTATTTAGCTTCTTAAAATATGGTATATTTATATAGTACAAAGCCACTCACATAATTGTTACATGCTAACCAATTTGATTGATCCCTTATTTGAAATATCTCTGGCTTAGTATATCACTGTTATTACATATCTCCTAAGGGATAATATTTTGAATGAATCAGTTTTATGGTTTCCTCTGTAGGACTAAGTGATTGTGTGTGTGCGTGTGTTTCATGTAGCAAACCATTCGTATGTACGTGACAGAATCACGTATGCAGATCGATCAATGTAGACTTCTCGTCCTGAAAGCTACTCATGCTATTGACTGTAAGGGAACTAAAGGAGCTAGAAATGAGGTAAGGGAGGACTCACAAGTCTTCTAGTTTCCATGTTTTTCTCTTTACTATTATGATGATCCTTACCTAATTCACCAAAGCATCACGTTTTTGTGGGTTTATAGATTGCTGCTATCAAGGTTGCAGCTGCTCAGATGGCATGTGACGTGTTGGACTGTGCCATACAGGTGCGTACATATATGAAGGAGTGGCTTGTTATTAACAGAGATAATTAGTGAAAAGTGCTAGACAATATCTTGAAGTCAGGATTTAACTCGACTGTTGCAATGTTATTTAGCTTCTTGTTTTCATTTCAGGTTCACGGAGGCATGGGAATGTGTCAGGACACGCCCCTTGCACAAATGTATGCTGGTGCCCGTTCATTGCGGATAGCCGACGGCCCAGACGTGGTCCACTTGGAGACAGTGGCCAAATTAGAACTACAACAACAACTAGCCAAACTATGAGCAAATTCACATACTTTCTCTTGTTCTATAAAGAATTGATTGTTTGTAAACAATAATATTTTGTGTGGGAGCAAATGAAGCAGAAATTTGAAATTATAATTAAATTGTTATAATAGAATTAATAGTTGACAATGTGTAAAATTTAAATGTGGGATATGATATATAAAGTATAAAATACAATAATATGAATGTTTTCAAATGTATGTCCATGTAGTGTTGATGAATTCAATCCACAGCAATTCTATTACACAAACAATACAATAATTCAAATGCTACAATAATAACAATAGACTTACTGGAGCAGTTGTTGTATTTGATCTGCCACTTGTCTACAATAGTCCACTTGAGACAATACAGTAACAAACTCCTTGAGGGCAGTAGGTCTAGTTGATAAGACTGTACGAATGCTACTCAGAAGGATCCTTGACTTCTCTATATCAATCCAGTTCTGACGTTGAAGGAGCTGGTCATACATGTCAGGAGATATGAGTCCAATACTGTAGCAGTGATCAGCTACTGTCATAACACAAGGCTTCACTGAGAGGACCAAGTCAGGATACACACTCAGAAATATACTCAAGCTATTGCCACCTAATAAAATATTGTAATGATACCAAATAAAAACAATAATTTGACTTACTTTCAGAGACCTCTACCACAGAATCTTTATTTTCTACCATAGGATCTTTCTTCTCTACCATAGGATCTTTCTTCTCTACCACAGGATCTTTCTTCTCTACCACAGGATCTTTCTTCTCTACCACAGGATCTTTCTTCTCTACCACAGGATCTTTCTTCTCTACCACAAGATCTTTCTTCTCTACCCCAGGATCTTTCTTCTCGTATTTCTAAAACCAAATAAAAAATTGTTAGTTATAGCAAGTTACAATACATAAGTCTATTTCTACATACCTGTCCATACCAAATGAGGTGTCTATTCTGAAGTGCAATTCCTTGGGAATTGTTGACACATGTCATGGCTGAAGGAATAGACTCGACTTCATGAACTATCCCGAGATGATTCCCTCCTTCATGTGAGCGACAGTCAAAGGCAAACTGGTAGTCCATGGAGCTGTTGTAGTTCATTCTGGAACTAGACTTCTTTAGAGTGTCTTGTATTTCTTGTTTTAGAGCAGCACATTCATGGTGAATGGAGTCTTGGAAAGTAGGATCACACGAAACTACGACTTCAAAATATTTGCATCGAGATATAAATGTTACACGAATTCGTTTAGATCCATACAAAAAGTGCACCATGTTTTTCTTGACACCTTCTGTAATAAAAGTGAAGGACTTGTTGGATACGAGACATGCCATTGCAGCAGGAAAGAGTCCCATAGGAGTAAACCCACTACTGAAGTACATCAAGAGAGGTTCCACGAAACTTGAGCTACAGGATTCTTTGTGAAATAGGTCAAGTTCCTTTGCACTAGTGTTTTCTAACACGCAAGGCATGATGTATTTTTTCTCTTCTTCTAAAACTGAGTTAGTATCAGAAGATTCAACTGACGAAGCAATCTCAGCTATCAAGTGAAGATATGCAAGCAAAGCTACCAGTTGCTCTGGTGGAATCAGATCTCCTGAAATGTCAGCTGTAGCTGTCTTCAAATCTGTCATAGAGAATCGACCTGTCTTCCTGAATCTCTCGGATGTGGCCTGACCTGCGCTATCAAAGCTCATGGCTTTGAGAATGACACCAGTGATACTGTCATACACTACCTGGGTGTCTATGATGACCAGGTCGTCCAAACCAGGCACACTGGGGAAGTACATCAGAACACCGGCATGGTGGTGAAGAAACCACAGAGCTGCTTTGGTCTCGTAGGGTGTCATATTGAAGGCATGGGACAAGGCCAAGCAGGTCTCCAGGCTGGCTGTCCTCACTTTTCTCATGCGAAGACACAAGCTGAACAGAAGCCACACAGCTGGAATTTTCAGCTTTTTAAAGTGTTTCTCCATGGCATTCTCCAGTAGCTGATGCAAGTGATGGATCTCTTCTACTCCGCCTCCCATGTTGTCTAAAGAAACAACAAGCTTGTCTCTTGAGCAGAACTGAACTATGCCTTTTTTGAAGGAGTCGGTGTCTCGAATCACTTTTTGAAGTTGTGAGTCGACTGTAGCAATGACTTCCTCAGAAACCTTGTCTTTGTGAGTGCCCACTATATACACTACTGACTTGGAGGACTCCAGTATCTCACCAATGGCTGAGTTGGCTGTTCCTGGTAGAGGTTGAAGATGGGTGGAGGAACTGAAGCAAGATATACTGGCCAGAGTACGCAAAAGCATTTCTTGCAGAGTAAACTCAGATTTCTCTGCTGCAGTTGTCTCTCCTGAAGCTTTCTGATAAAAGACCCGATACTCCTCATCCAGTTGGAACTTGTAGCTAAAGAACAGCAAGTAGAGGCCAGGTCCTATGGTGAGTGCTGGTAGCATGTCCATCAGCTCAGGCTGACCTCCTGTGTCCTCCATTCTCAAAATTTTTTTAATAGAATGCTTCATATTTTGTGCAAAGTGTGGTTGTTTGGACACTGTCTCGAATATGGCAGCTATTTCAGAATAATCTGGTGATGATACTGCCTGATCAGCTGGTTGGTCATGTGCTGTTGAGAGTGGAGTGATTTCCTTATGCCTGGGTTGCTTATTTCTGGTAAAAGATTGCAATCTTGCTATCATCTTCTGTAATAATGAAGGTTGGGGTGACTCTTCCACAGGGTGAGACTGCCCTGTACTGCTAGCCTGACAGACCTCTGCCCTGGTGTCACTACCTCTATGGGAATCAGCTGTAGCATCAGAAGTGGATTCAATCTGAAAACTATATTTGAGAGTGTGAAAGAGTAGAGATGCTTCTTCAATGAGATTCTTTACAATGCTCCAGTTTGCTGTTGTTTCTGCTGTAGTTGGATCAGACTTGCTTTGGACTAGCATATTGGAGCAACACTGTACTGCACCTGTGCTGCCATGAATCTGCTCCTCTTCTTTAGCTGACAGAAGATCTATGATCTCTTTTTTAATTCTCCTGAGAGTTGTACTCTTGCCTTGTCTTGGAGGACCAAGGGACATAAACTTTAAAGATAGAAGCTCCAACACTTCTTTAGAAACAATGAAGTGTTTGTATGCATCTTCATACTTGAAAGCTATTAAACACAAAATAAAATATGAATTATAAAATATTGCAAATAAAACACTAATTACAGGTATTCAGTCTCATTGGTTAACTATACAAAGTAACCAGCACACTGCATAGGTACCATTAGCTGGCTCCTGCAATACAGAGTGTGGGCAGCTGGTTTTATAGCCTGGAGCTAAGCCAATAGAAGCAGCTGCCTGTAGAAGCAGCTGCATTCCAGCACTTGGAATTTTGGCAAAGACAATCAATTACCTTACTTATTATAACATCATAATCAATATAATAAATATTTAGTTTTAACTTAATTAACTTAATAATAAATAATAATATTCTAGTTATATTATAAGTTTTAGTACCTAACTTTAGTTTCCCATAATATAATCTATAAATGGGACATTCTAAAGAGAAGCCAAAATCACTGAAGGCAAGATGGCTTTCTAGAGATGCTGCTATTTACTTACACTAACCTGACAGAGTTTCTTTGTATACTCCATCTCTATTAGCAACCAGCAACTGTCCAGTAGACAAGACTGCAGTAGCTATATATCCACCATAATCCTTCTGTTCTGGTCTATCTCCCTCACTAGTAGTCTCAATCCACTCCTCTGTCTTGTTGGAGTAACTGCTAATGGTAGAATATCTATCGATGCCGATTAGATTCGATACATAGGAGATGATAGCATAGATGTCAGTAAGTGTGGTTACTGTCCTCCATATAGTTTGTCTTCTTGTCCTGCCATTACTAGCGGATGCTGTGAGGGACTCTAAACTGCATATAAATAGTATCTTCCTCTTGCGATATCCTCCTGTGAAGTAGAAGTTGCCTTCATGGAATGTTGATCGCATGTACCAGCATGAAGAAGGAAGTGAGTCTGCAGTCGTCCAATGGTCGTTGAGTAGAACTTCCACTACATCCAAGTCCTCGCCATGTGAGCCACCAAACCCACCAGCCACGACCAGGACCTCTGGTGATCCTCCACTAACTGATGATGCACTGGAGCGATGAGTAGGCATGGCACGTAGCGATGGCTTCCAGTCTAGACCAGTAGTACTAGTCAACAGAGAGTTAGTGGGTTCAAGAGTGGAGGGATGCTCTCCACCAACCAATACAAACTTAGACTGGTAGGTAGTTAGGGACGAGTATTCATATGGTGCACGAGTAGTAGTCCATGAGTGAAGGTCAGTAGAGATGTGAAGTGTGCGATCATCATTATGCATAACTATGACTTTATTATGAAGTACTGCACATTGTACAGGCCCGACATACTTACTCCATGTATGGCAGTGCTCCCAGTGAAGTGAGACTGGAGGATGGAGATCTCTCTAAATACAAATAAATAAATAAATATATAATTAAATTGATATACAAACAAACAAACAAATATCACTAAGTGCTATTTAAACGAGACTTTAACATGCAAACACACAAACAAACTTATAAAAGACTACAAATATAAAACAAACACACAAACAAATTTATTCCTATATCAGCAGTGAATATGCTTTCTAAACACTGCACAACTATAAATAAATAAATAAAAGTACATATAAAATGCCAATACTGTAATTAAAACCATGTAAAGAAACACACAAACATACAACTATAAATTTACAGAAATGTAAAAACAACAGCAACTCTATGAATGCTAACACACAAACATACAATTTCTTGCACAATGATTAAATACAATACAATAATATTTTAATATAAAAAACTAATGATGAGAAATTGGCAAATAAACAAACACACATGTGCACACAAACACACAATAACAACATGATATTCCAAACACATAATAAGAGAATGTACTGTTTCTTCCTGTGCTAAAATAATGTAAAGTAGGCACCAGAAAAGATAGGTTTTCAATTTTGTTCAGTAAAACATTTTTTTTTTGCACGGGAGGAGTTATATTAGAAAAAACAAACAAAACGATATGGTAGTTGATATAGTATAGTTTTTCGGTTCGACTATGTTAATTTTCACTGTTTACCGCATGCATCACTTCTAGGAATGAAAAAAAAATATGATGCTATTTTAAATAGTGGGGCCATCATTGGCTTAGATATTCTCACTACTAGAGACCCAACTGTAGCTGGTAGAAAGACTAAGAAGTAAGGGACCTGTCAGAGCAGCAAGTTCAGCAAAAATCCAGTCAGTCTGCTTAATTGAAGCAAGTCATTTTTTTTATTGTACAAGCTGTTTAGCATGATCCCTATAGCATTTAGAGGGTAGTACAAGGCCTTAGCTTGCTGATATAGCTGTGGAAGAGTTTCTAGCTTTTAGCAGTAAATCAACAGAAACGAAAACTTGACTGTTAAAATTTTTCATGTAGTGGTACCAACTGTTAGTCAAAATGCATGAAAAAAATTGTAAAAAAATGCTTTTTTCTTTTCGAAAGATACCTGCTGTTGTTTATCAAAATGCTAACACATGAACATATACATTAAAAAATTACAAAAAAATAATCTTCGTATAAAAGTGAACAAACATACAAATACCTCCCAAATACAAATTCAATACACATTGTAAGAAAGTTTAAATAAAATGATAACAAGCACAACAACAACAACAAAAAAACAAAACAAAAACAACAACAACAACTAAGCAGATAAATAACATTACAACAAATATATATTGTGCTTATGTGTTATTAACACACAACTTACTGTGTTTCTGGAACAAACTAGACTTCAAATGGAACAAACTATTATAGACTTCAAATGACTAGAGTAAAATAGTTACAAACTATAGCAAATAGAGAGGGATAGTCTGTCTAACTATCCTAAAAAACACAATAGCAACTGAAAAAAGAGAGGGAAAGTCATGTCTGAGCATGCTCATAAAAGAACCTGGTGTTTTTTTTTCAAGAGCATGCTCAGGAACATGACTTTTACCCTCTCTTTTTTCCAGTTGCCAGTGCATTTGTTGTGAGCATGCTCAGACATTACTTTCCCTCTCTTTTCCAGTTGTTAGTATTTTTATGAGCATGCTCAGACATACAGCTATTCCCCTCTATTTTTCCAGTTGCTGATGCCTAGTTTTATCGAATCCTCAGACTTAATTTTTCTCTTTCTTTTACTTCAATTGTTGGAAAAAGCATGCTTGAAATTATGCTAATCACTTGGCATGTGTGTAGGTAGTAAGTGTTTTCCCTTCTTTCAACCCTTTTGTAAAAGTTATCTATACAAACAGTGGGCTAGTGAAAAAGACTGGATCTAAAACAAACAATGGATCTAGTAACTAGGTAAATCAAACACTTGATCTATTAAGCTAGGGATTAGCTATGTGCTCACCTTATTACGAACTTGCGGCTGGCTTTCCGCCATAACTGGCTAACCGTTTTCCAAAATTGGGCGTTCCCGCATTCTCTGTTTTTATCTCTGACCCACCACACCCAAAATGCAGACTATAAGAAGATATTGCGTGATTGGAAGAATCACGCGAATAGAATTAATAATAACGACCTTCTTGTGCACAAAAAAGGCACCTTTGACCTCAATCGCTATTGGAAGCGCACTTGATCAGCTCTCTCACTGCTGAAGTGATGGCGTGGTGAGTGTTCTCCAGTGTGTGTTGGTAGTATAGAGAAGTATTGGTTGCAATAGGTCTACATTGCTAGATGATAATGCAGCATCACCAATACTGGAGTGCATTCCTGACACTAGGCTAGCTCCTTGTAATAACCTGACAACAGTGTGTATGTTTGTGTGTATGCTTGTGTGGTGCAGTGGAACATCAATTATCTGGACATCAATCATTCCAATCATCCATTAACCGGAACAGAACAAAGACTGCAAGCACATTTAAAATTGCAAGCGGCTGAAAAAGGGAGGAGCTACAGAGAAAGGCAAGGGTATGGTAATTATCTGGAGAAAAAAGAGTGTGTTTGTGTGTGTGAGTAGAAAAAGAGCGTGTTTGTGTGTGAGTAGAAAAGAGTGTGTTTGTGTGTGTGTGAGTAGAAAAAAGAGTGTGTTTGTGTGTGCGTATAGTAGAAGAGTGTGTTTGTGTGTGCGTGTGAGTAGAAAAGTGTGTGAGTGAGAGTGTGTTTGTGTGTGAGCAGAAAAAGAGCGTGTTTGTGTGCGTGTGAGTGGAAAGTGTGCGTGTGTGTGTGAGCAGAAAAAGAACGTGTTTATGTGAGTAGAAAAAGATAGTGTGTTCATGTGTGCGTATAGTAGAAAAAGAGTGTGCTTGTTAGTGTGAGCAGAAAAAGAGCGTGTTTGTGTGTGCGTAGAAAAGTGCTTGTGTGTGTGAGTAGAAAAGAGTGTGTTTGTGTGTGCGTGTGAGTAGAAAAAGGGTGAAAAAGTGTATGCTTGTGTGTGTGAGTAGAAAAAAGAGCATGTTGGTGTGTGAGTAGAAAAAAGTGTGTTTGTGTGTGAGTAGAAAAAGAGTGTGTTTGTGTGTGCGTGTGAGTAGAAAAATAGCGTGTTTGTGTGTGAGTAGAAAAAAGAGCGTGTTTGTGTGTGAGTAGAAAAAAGATTGTTTGTGTGTGCGTGTGAGTAGAAAAAGAGCGTGTTTGTGTGTGAGTAGAAAAAAGAGCATGTTGGTGTGTGAGTAGAAAAAGAGTGTGATAGATGAGTGTGACTTATTATAAACTAGCAAGTACCCCGCCTTTTAACGTATTTCAATGCAGTAGGAATAGTTATTTATATTCATGTTATCATTCTCTACAGGTATTAATTTCATTTTTATTCATTGTTTATACATGTTATTGTTGCCACCTTCTCTTCCCCCAGGCTAGTCGGTGGTGTCAGAACAAGATGGTTTTACTGGACAAGAAATACCAGCAGTGTGCCGACATCCGTACGTCTGGGGAGGCGTCGGCTCTGGTGATCAACTATGGACTACATGGCCACACACGAGGACCAGCAGGAAGCCAGGAAGGAGCAGGTGAGAGGGGAGGAGCTGAGCTCTCTGTGGGGCAGTGTATGAAGGTTCAATGTACCTAACTTGAAGTTTGTACTGAAAGGATTTATATCAGAGACTTTTTTTGTATGCACACAGTTTAGTATGTTTGAATTAATGGACGCCAAGATGGTGAAATTATTGTAAAATAATTTTTTGTATCAATAACTAAACACGTAGGATTAAAATATAGCAGTTCAATTTGTCTCAATCTATCAACAACGCTGTTCTGTCACCTCTTTAATTTAAAAGATCATTATTAATGTCCAGACATACATGGTTACAGGAATCACACGATAAACATGTGACACTGAGTTCAGGGGTTGTTCGCTGGTCACAACATTACCCATAAATTATAGTTAAACGAGAAGGTCACGTATATAAGGGCATATAGCTGGGGACTTATTTTGTGATAAGTGGAAGGCAGCTGACAGTTTTTGTCACCGACTTCCTGGAGACAGTCCGCATTACAGCAACTTAGCGCACAAAAGCTGGGAAACAGTGTCACATGTAAGTCATGAGCATCTTAAGAAGACAAAACAATAAACAAACAAACAAAAAAAAGAAAGGAAAAACAACAAATGGCGGGCTCTAAATAGAGAAAGAATAAATACTGTTTGTTTGACACATCAGCTAATTCAACTGCAAATATTATTCAGCGTGCTATCAGAGTTTTGCAAGATACTATCCTGAGGGTTCATCTTCAATTAGGTCACACACGGCATTGATAGATAGTATTAATCGCAAAAATGATTACATATAGAGTAGGAGACGAAATAAAGTTCTGAAATCCGTTCCATAGTACGGTTGTAAAACGGTGTGTGTATTTTTACCGTAGTTTTTATCATTGCGCTCCTTACCAATTTGGCTCAACGGCCGACACCGTTTACTAAAACGGTAAAAAAAAAAAAGGTTATAAGCTTTTCCATCGATTCACAGATATTTTCTAGAGCTAGAAACTCTTCCATAGTTATTTTGAATTTGAATAGAAGGAGCTAGGACATGCCGGGATTCTTCCTTTTATACCCAGACCTCCGGAAGGAGTTCAGAAATGTAAATGAGGCCACAGATTTCTACGTACAGAGAATAGCATTGAATTATAAACGCGACCTCTACGTTTACGGGAGGAGACCCATAGCAACCATTGTCAAGGCTGAATAGAAGTGATAAGTACTGTCAACCACAGATATCTCGCCTCAAACTTTGCTCCTAGTCACCGTGCAAAAATTGAGATTTGTATATTAGCGATCGGTGGTTGTTTGCAATTACCCAGTAGCTTAGTAATCAATTTACCAATTGTGGTAGAGTTTATCATTGAAATTTAACCTAAATATATATATAGCCAAAGAAGCTTTTTATTCATATTTGCAATGACACAACTATAATTATCACATGGAATGTATAAAAATCAAGATATTATTCTGACAAAGGGGTGAAAGGAGGGTGTCATTCTCTACTGGGGCGCGCCTATTATTTGTGGGAGGAGTGTTTTTAGTTTGACGCACACTTAGAATAGAAGCTGCTGCAATTCGTGGCCGTCTGCAAAACGCTCTATTTGCGGCAGTGAAAAGTTGAGCTAGAAGGGTTCACGAGATGAAGTCCAAACATTTGATATAGTTTCTAATAAGTCTCTACAGGCCGACACTGAACGAATTATTGCACACAAAATGACGGCACTACTGTACTCATAAACATACATGTTGCTAGGTACATGCATTCCGCTTCCATTTGTACTCCAGATAAAGCACACCTCCCTGTTCCTGAGTACCAGCTGAGCCAGTTATCTGATGGTATTCCCACACCACAACTGACACTATGGCAGAGTATAATTCTAGCCACGTGTTGTATTTACCCATTGTTTTAGCCATTCCCTCAACCTTGCTGCAAATGACTTTGTAAAAAAAATCCAATAATTCATGAAAGGTTCATTGGAAACTGCAAGGGAAATCACAAAGTTGATTAAATTGTCACCAAGACGTGATTCTATTTTTGAAGAGTTGAAATCAGACCATGATTTAATGACAGGTAGTAAAAGTCCAGCCATTTGTCTCTTATGCCCTACTCGTTGGACAGTACGGGCTGACTCATGCTCAGTATCTTAAAGAATTACAAAGTGTTATTGGATACCTGGGATGAAGCTGTGGATGTAGTCAAAGATGTTGAAACAAAGTGTAGAATTCGAGGAGTGAGTTCGCAAATGAGTACTGTTGATTTTTTGTTTGGCGCAATGTTGAGTGAAATGGTTTTACGTCATACAGACAATCTCAGTCGAACATTACAAAAAAAAGACATGTTCGGCAGCTGAAGGACAGCAAATTGCGAGGTTGGTTGTTGACACTTTGTTAACTGTGAGAAATGATGAGTCATTTGACTTATTTTGGCAAAAGCTGATATCTTTTTCACAACCTTTGGATATTGAGCCAAGTCTTCCTCGCGCCTTACTATGTGAAGTGTGTACTGTAATGAAACTAGTGTTAATTATGTCTGCAACCAATGCATCATCTGAGCACTCATTTACTGCACTGCATAGAGTAAAAAATTACTTAAGAAATACAATGGGACAAGAGAGATTGAATCATCTTATGGTTATAGCATTAATGCATGCAATTTCCTACTAATTTATTCTTACTGACGATCTTTACCACAGACAGTGATGTCGAGTGGCCTGACCAATCCAAAATACGTTGCTCTTGCTAGCTACTCTCAACCCATTATGTACCACATATAGATAGGCATTAATTAGAACTGCACATGTCATTAATTGCCTTATTTAATTGTGTGATGTGTTGTGACGTTTGCCCTGTGATTGGCTCTGCTACCAACATTACATGCTTATATGTCTTACAGAGATGGAGCTGTAGTCCAGGGAGCCATACCATGTCTAGGGCCTAACATATGCAGATCAGCTCTCTTTAAAGTCTCCATTGCTTCATTGTGGGTGGGTTGTCTGCTTACTCCACAGAGTCCTTTCTCATCTAGTGAGTGACCTAACTCAATACATGATAGTTTATAAATCCCTTGAATTTAGTTGTTGATTTATGTTTTTTTCATGTTTTGTTTTTTGTTGTTGTTGTTGTTGTTGTTGTTGTTGGTCTTTTTCTTTCTTCCTTTTTTTTTAATGCTTGTTTTTTCCTTACTTGATTAATGAAATGTACAGTAGAAGTCAAAATAACGTGCTGGTTTTCGCACCGTAGAACGGGCGTACTACTGTGCGACCGTTTAAAAAAAGCCAATAAAACGGTAAGAATCGCACTGTAGCACAGACGTAAAACGGGCGTTCCGTTTAATTGTAACCGCCGTCTCCCGTCTTTCCGCAACAGTTAAACCGTTCATTAATTCTTCCGCGTATTGATTGTTAACGATTGCTGTTTAGGAATGCATTTCGAAGAGGGAGCTTGCAGCGAGGGGTCCAGTCATAGTGCACAAGATAATCTGCTCGAGTTTTAACGGAATTACCTGTCCTAGATAATTTGGAGGCTTCCAGTGAGTTACATTTGAGTTTAGAGAAATAACTTAGAAGATGCCTTTTTCCTTTCACTAAAATAATTATGAAGATACTTTATGATAGATCAGATTATTACCATTTAGCTTTATGCATTTAAGTTTTTTTTCCCTTTTCCGGACTGGTATTACAGGTAAGCAGTCTTCATGAAGTCAAGAGTTCAATCAAGTGGGAGGGGCAGGAAGCTTTCCCCCAACTTTCTGCTCTCTCCCACCCACCCCCCATATATTTGTATACTGTTGTGTGCCGTATGCTGTTGAGGCTGATCACAAAAAGTACAACATTTAGTTCATAATTTAAAGCTAACTACTCGTCAATGATAAAAATAAAGTTGGTACATTATTTAGAGTGATAAATTTGCCACTAAACAAAATTAAACCTAATCAGTACGGAATTCTTCATTCTCAACTGTTCTGATTAAAATTGATTTATTATTGGGATGAATTGTGAGGATTTGACTGTAGAAAACTCTATAAAGGTGTCGCTGTGGTAGATAGTGTCACTGTAGTAGATGGTGTCGCTGCTGTGGATGGTGTTGCTGCTGTGGATGGTGTCGCTGCTGTGGATGGTATCACTGCTGTGGATGTGTGGATGGTGGTTGTAGACAGCATGGCTGCTATTACTGACACAGTTGCTGATGTAACTGGCTTCATTGATGTATCAGAAAGTATTGTAGTGAGGTTGAGGTGGTAGACTAGGAAACTTTACGAAAAAGTGGAAATGAGCAGCCAAGTTGTGAAGTTAAACTTGGATTGTCTAGAATTAGATAAGGTCATGGTTGCAGCCTAGGATTTAATAGTTTGGGATAGGGATATACATAGAAATACAAAACTAACAATGCCTATGGCTATTATAGCTTGTCGTGACAAACTTGCTGCAGGTCGGTGTAACATTATCAAACAGCAGTATAGCATAATCATTTTAACAAGAGCAGTAAAATTTTATTAGTATTGATAAGCTATCCAACGTCGGTTGTGAAGCTGAAACTGGATTTCATGACATGGCTTGACTGAAAAGAGTACAGTTCCAGAAGAATCACACAGCGAACTGTCCTGTGGTTATCTTAACAATATTAAAACCAATGCAATTCTTTATGATAGTTTTGTATCACTCTTAGGCTTTGTAATCATAACTTTGTCATTTGTTAGTATTCAAACATCATTGAGGAAGGCTATAGTTAATTGCTAAAATGCCAGAATATTTTTTTTTTATGTATTAGACCTAAACACCCTTTGGTTTTAGATTAGTCAGCTGCTTCATTGTGAGTGGGTGGTGTTATTACCACAAACCCATTAGTGATATGACCAAATAAGGGCAGTACTGTCACTTGGGTTAGGTACAGTATAAACAATAACAGAAACATAGATCACACTTATGTTGGTTCAATGGTACACAAAGAGTTTCTATCAAAGAATTAATATTACTACTACTACTACTACTATACTAGCTACTTGTTCTTGGTGTTGTTGCTGCCAACTAGGAATGCAGCTTTACTGAATGTCCATCCTGAAAACATTAGCAAGAGAAAGGAAGAGGGCCCTTGCTCATGCAACTAACTAGCAGTGGTCTTCATCTTTTTATAAGACTCCTATAACTTTCCTCATTATTTTGCTTTTCAACCCACTCCAGGATGTCTCAGTGATCCTGGTGCAATTAAAAAAAAAAACAATATAAGATACAATTTGAAAAAAGGCTTCTTTTTTTTCCTTTGAGCCAATAGTGCATTACTTCTGTGTTACCTGTGACTAGGAAAATAACCAAAAACCTCCTGATTCCTCTTGCACTAAATGCAGCATCTTCCTTACTCAGTATCTTCTTGATGGTGAAGCTTTTGACTGCAAGAAATTCCAGGTTCCAGGCGAGAGGCTCCCGGCACAGGAAAGTTAAATGTGCGCATCAATTTTACCGTACCGTGCGAACGGTCCAACTGTTTAATTTAACCGTTTTACGTGGAAACTGTGTGATGTTTTCTACAAACGGTACGGCCGTAGTATGTTCGCACGTTGACAAAAAACGGGTAAACTACGGCAACGGTTTTACCGTACTACGCCCGTCGCACAGTGCGAAAACCGGCACATTATTTAGACGCCTACTGTACATCGTGAATTGATGGCCTAATATAATGAACCACCATGCAGGGTATCATATGTGACTTTTCAGGGGGTGGGGACACTGTGTGTAATTAACCACACCCACATTGTTTTTACATATACTTTGATGCGTATTAAAAGTGTATACTTCGCGATGATCAGCACATGCATGATCTTACTGCTCATAACTTTAGAACATAGCTGGTGTAGTTCTTGTACGGTGACAGAGGGACTTTAAATTCCTTAGGTCCTTCAGGACAGGGCTTCTATATGTAAAGTTCCCCAGATTGAGTTGATAGGAGTTAGGACACCATGGTGTCCACTTAATATGGTCACCATGTGTCCACTTCACTAGGTCACCATGTGTCCACTTCATTAGGTCACCATGGTGTTCACTTCATTAGGTTGCCATGGTATCCACTTCAATTTATTTCATTTTATATAACTTTGACTTGGTTTTCATTATTGGGACATGGGATGATTGACTTCCCACTGGCTGGCACTCCATCAACTAACTGCAAGCTCATCAGTGTATAAAGTTGAGCTTGGAGTTTGTGGTTAAGCATGGCTGATCAGACCACCACAAGTACAACACATGGGTTTGTGGTTGGTAAAAACTTGTCACCACCTACCATATGTTTTGGTGTATAAGGTGTTTGTGGTGCAATGCAAGTCATGTGGGATTCCTATTGCTGGGCATTGTCTGTGTGTGTTCAGTCATGTCATGTGTAGTCCTGTGTTGCTGGACTTTGAAATTTGTGTGTGTATTTTGTGCAGTTATGTGGGAGACCATTGTTGCTGGGAGTTGTAGTCAATACGTGTATGTTTGTATGTTATTGGATATGAGTTGCTGCTGAAACTTATATTCAGTTGCTAGGGTATGGTCACACCACACAGTCAGAATGTTTGTGTGGATGTTTCTACTTCACACTTTGTCATGAGGTTCTTATGTGACCAGAGAGTAGAGGATAGTGATGGTGTTTTGTGTGACCAGTAACTAGATGTAGTGATGGGGTTCTCATGTGACCAGTGACTAGTGGTAGTGATGGGGTTCTTGTGTCCAGTGACTAGAGGTAGTGATGGGGTTCTCACGTGACCAGTGACTAGAGGTAGTGATGGGGTTCTCACGTGACCAGTGACTAGAGGTAGTGATGGGGTTCTCACGTGACCAGTGACTAGAGGTAGTGATGGGGTTCTCATGTGACCAGTGACTAGAGGTAGTGATGGGGTTCTCATGTGACCAGTGACTAGAGGTAGTGATGGGGTTCTCATGTGACCAGTGACTAAAGGTAGTGATAGGGTTCTCATGTGACCAGTGACTAGAGGTAGTGATGGGGTTATCCATTCACTTCATTAAGAGGAGTGTTAAGCAGGCAAGAGTCACAAAAAACAACACAACGAAGTATGATACTTCAAACGTGACAGTAGTAGTACTGTATGTGAGAAACCTGTCAGAAAATGTGACCGTCTACAGGAAAACCGGGCACAACGCGGCGTGCGTAAATATCGAGAAAAGATCGATCGATTTCTTAAAAATGTATTGTTTCAAGCCGACGGAAGGGAACGGTTAGGTCTATTATAGTGGGAATGACTTAAGCTACGACGATAAAACTTGGAGAGCTCAATATCTGGACTCCAACACTATTGCGGTGGCTCCGAAAGAAACACCTATACGGGAATTGATCACGGGCATAGAAGAAGGCCTAAGCAGAGCGAGAAGCCCTCAGAACACAGACATTCGATCAGCAATTCACCAAATTCTTCAGTTAGCTCGGAAACAACCAACCAACAATCTAACCAACCTAGAATTAAAGCTGTCACCAATCTCAAAAGGGACAACTCAATTGTCATCTTACTTGCTGAGGGATCTCCTCTCTCTCCAATCATTGCTAACATTTTTATGGAATTGTTAGAAGATATAGCACTCCAGACAGCCAACATCAAACCATCACTCTGGCTACACTACGTAGATGACACATTCACACTTTGGCCACATAATAGACAATCTCTTAACATGTTCCTAGAACACCTGAACTCCCTTTGTCCTTCCATAAAATTCACAATGGAGGTAGAATCCAACCACCAACTGCCATTTGTGGATGTCATGGTCGAGCGCACCAACTCAAATAGCATCATAACCAAAGTTTACCGCAAGCCAACGCATACGTATCGCTACCTTAACTACCGGTCCTACCACTCACACTCTGTTAAGAATGGCATCATACACACACTAAAACATCGTGCCAAAACAATCTGCCGGGACTAGATCACACTTACGGAGGAAATGGAACACCTAAAATCAGTCTTCAAGAAGAATGGATACCCATGTGACACAGTCAACAGAGCCCTCCATCATCAGAGGAACAAGAGGAGAAGTAAAGAAGAACAAACTCAAAGAACAGAAGTGACAACAACCATTCCCTATGTCAAAGCAGTTAGTGAAAGAATAAGAAGGATTTGTGCGAAACATAACATCAAGGTGATCTTCCACTCTGGGAGGACTCTCAGATCAATTCTTTCACATGTGAAACCACAACCGGACCTCCTCAATCACCCTGGAGTTATCTACCGCATTTCCTGTTTAGATTGTGACCGTTCCTATATAGGAGAGACAGAACACTACGAGTTAGACTATCTGAACATCAGAGGTGTTGCAAGAACTTTGAAACTCAGAAGTCAGCAGTTGCACAACACTGCCTGGAGGAACACCATAGAATTGACTGGCAAGGCAGCACTGTCATAGAAAAAGAAAGCATTTGGCATAGAAGAAGAATTAAGGAGGCAATCCACATCAAAAGTTTTCCAAATTTTAACCAAGCCCAATATGGATGAGCAACATCACATAAGTGCATATCTTTATTATCATTATTTGTTTACTTATTTATTTTATTATTTTATTTCATATATAATTATATATAGAATAGTTAGACACTGCCACTAAGGGCACTACTGTGTTTAGGGTCCCGAAGGCCTCAGGCTGTGGCATCCCGAGCGTAGCGAGGGCGCTACTATTGGGGCCTGAGGGACCCTAAACACAGTAGCGCCCGATGGTGCGCAGTGCCTAACTAATTTAGAACATAGCTACCGCTAACCGTTTCCAAGCGATATCTGAGTTGACTATCTAGCTAGCATGCTAAGGTTTTACAACTCTGCTCACGAAGACATCACTAACCAACCTAGTCAGTACTGTGGATGTCCTGCGTGCTTAGGGGAGCCTTGGCGCAGTGCTTGGGGTATATAAAGCTAACTTAATGATGGAAACACCCGAAGAAGCTTCCTTCGCCTCTGAAGACTACGTCTACAGTCCCTTATTTGCAGCGCTGAGTCAGCAACTCGACAGCTCCAGCCCCACTGAACTAGCCCTGCCCACTTTTGTGGAGTGTGAGCCATCTCATCCCATTTCCAGCTCACCTCCGGCCAAAAAGAGAAGACTGTTTGCACCCATACGGACAGACAATGACGTTGAAGAGGCAAGGGCCATTAGTGTCCCCCAAAAAACATTGGAAGATACAAAGTACTGTCTGGGCTTGTTCCAAACCTAGACAGAATACAGAAATAGTGAGAATGGGGGCAATATTGGTCCAATTGAAGAGCTCAGCATGGAGGAACTTCAACATTGGCTGAGTAGATTTGTATTAGAGGTAAGTATTTAATTGGTATCACAGAGCAAATAACTAGTTGTTATTATACATAATCATTGATAGGTGAGAAAGAAAGATGGTGAGGAATTTCTACCAAACCGTCTGCACCACATTGTCTGCGGCATCATGAGACATTTGAGGCTTACTTGCTATCCAACCATAGACTTTTTTTCTCACACGGAATTTATTAATTTCAAGAGATCTCTTGATGCCGAGATGAAACGCCTACAGAGCAAAGGAATTGGATCGACAAAACGGCAAGCAGAAGTACTGACCAGAGAAGATGAAGAGAAACTATGGAAGGAAGGCTTACTTGGTGATACAACTCCACAGCAGCTACTGCAGGATACCATTATTTTTTATAATGGTCTTTACTTTGCTTTGCGCAGTGGCAGAGAGCATCGACAACTACGACTACATCCTTGCCAGATACAGTTGGTAGAAAATGATGGTGAGCATTCCTACTTAAAGTATACCGAAGACACATCTAAAAATAGACCTGGTGGATTAAAGGGTAGAAAAATAAAGCCCAAAGTTGTTATTCAGCACTCTAACAATGATAATTCAGAAAGATGCATTGTTCGGTTGTTCAAGAAATACACTTCCCTCGGTCCTGATTCAGCAACTGCATTCTATTTACAACCAGCAAACAAACCCACTGAAGCAGTGTGGTACACAAGTAAACCACTTGGTCATAACACCTTAAGTAAAACTATCTGCAGACTGTGTAAGACTGCTGGCATTGAAGGGTTCAAAACAAATCACTCTCTTCGGGCAACAGCAGCAACTAGACTTTATGAGTTGGGAGTAGATGAGCAAATGGTCATGGAACGAACCGGTCATAGAAGTCTGGAAGGAGTGAGAAGCTATAAGAGAACAACAAGTCAGCAGCAACAAGTTTTATCCGATATACTGAGTAGCAATATTCCAGAAAGAACTACCAACCAGCAGCAGTTGCAGATGCTTCCTCACCACCAGCAACTCCATGATGCTTCATCTACTCATCCATCCAATTCCCTGGAACAACAACAGCCAACTTTCTGCTCTGAAACTGCAAGCACAAACATTTCACACCTTTCAAACACTAAAAACACTTTACCTGGACATTCTTTTCCTTTCAACTCATGCTCATCTGTAACCTTTAATATCAATTACAACTAAGCCAAGTAGTTCTAAAAAAAAAAAAAATTAATGCCCTGAGAGCGAGGGCATCTATATGTAGATGCCCTATGCCCTGAGAGCGAGGGCATCTACATAATAGAAGCCCTCCCTGAAGGACTTAAGGGATTTAGAGTCCCTCAGTCACAATACAAAAGCTACACCAGCTATGTTCTAAATATATATATATATATAATATATATGTATTTTTTATTTTTTATTTTTATTTATTTATTTATTTTTTTTAATTCTTAATTTTTTAATTTATTTTTTTCTTTATTTTTTTTTCTTCTTTACTTACTGACTTAATTATTGGTTATTCAACCATTTTACTCTGGCATTCCTCACCCCAACTAGTCAGACTCATTCTATCATCTATTAACACATCAATAAAAGCATCAATAGACTCTTATCAACACCTTCATTCAGTCACCAACTGCTCTATTATATCTCATACCTATATAAACTTCTGTATCACCATCACCCAGCCATTTCAGTTATATTCCACCTGAAGAAGATCGAGCAACTTCGATCGAAACGTTGTATTTTAAATAAAAAAGACGTGTGTAGTCCACTAACTTAATCTAGAAACTCTGTAAGTGCAAAAAAAATTTTTTTCGAAGGGTGCCGCGTTGTGCCCGGTTTTCCTGTAGACGGTCACAAATATAAAGAGAATTCTACATCGCCTTGACATCAGAACAGCTTTCACACCATACCAGACACTAAGAAATATATTGGGTTCATCCGAAGTAAACACTTCACCAATTAGAAAAAGAGGAGTGGTTTATCAAATAACGTGTAAGACTTGCCCAGTGGTTTATATAGGCCCAACTGGACGGACGCTAGAGCATAGACTAAAAGAACCTCAATGAGCATTGAAATTGCTAGACACCAATAGATCTGCAGTTGCTCAATATACAATTCAGCAATATCACCGCATTGATAGGGAGAATGCTAAAATAGTAAATCACCAGCAAGAACTGCATTACTCAGAGTCTTGGCAAATAGGAAGGAGTGGACCATCAATGAACAGGGATATGGTTTATTGCCTCCAGTATATAATTGCCTAACAAGAATATAGCTTGTAACCAGGACTTTCTTTTTTGTTATACATAGCTCTGTCATGACAACAAGTTCCTCAGGACATTATTTTTGACTATTATTGTTATCATCCGCACACTCATGATGACCATTGTAAAATGGTTGAAACGTTTGTGCTTTTTGTAAATATTTTATGACTAGTGAAAATACAAAGTATATGGAACTAATAATAATAACAATAATAATAATAATCTATATAATGCACTTGTGTGTCAGTTATGACGATGATGACCGATGGTGTGTGTTCATGAATAATTCATGAGAGTTTGGTAAAGCATCGTCTTTACATGAATAGGTAAAGCGTCCTCACCTTCAGTAGAAAATGATTAATTGTAACTAAAAAGTGGGTGTAATTAGTAGATGAGAGAAGGTGGCATAGGTTTAAAAAAGGAAGGTGAAATTACGAAAGAGAAGGCAAAAGGTGATTAATTAAAAAAGCGGTTGGAATTGGCGAGGTACGGCAACGTTGGTTTAAAAGAGAACATAAGAGAAGGAAAGATGGTTAGCGGGTGGAATCGACAGTAAAGGTCGCATCAGTTTCAAAAAGGAAGGTGAAAGTACAAAAATGAAGGCAAAAACTTTAAGTCCACTATCATGATAGTAGGACAGAGAGATTCAGAAGCAGGAGAGGTAGAAAACAGCTAAAGAAAGGAAAGGTGGGGGGAATAAGAAAAGCTGAGATAGTTCAGAAAATAGAGCAGGAGAGAGTAACTTATGTAACCTTAACCAACGGTAGAGAAAGATCACTGAGCAAGATAACTTGTGCTACTGCATTCTTACTTTGCAGTACATCAAGTGCCACTGTGTGGTGTGGCACTTGCTAGTTATTATTGTTTTATTTATTACTTTCTTTGATTACTTCAGGTTGGTAGAGTTTTTTTTTCTGTTAAATTGTTTCTTTCTTTTTTGTTCTTTGTTTCTTTTTTTTAAACCTCATCACCATTGCCACAGCAAAAATTTAATATTTCTGAGTACCATTAAATCATGGGATTTGTGTGTATGTTGAGTGTGTGTATGTGTGTGTATGTTGAATGTGTGTGTGTGTGTGCATATGTTGAGTGTGTTTGTGTATGTTGGAAGAAGGCTGCATTGACTAGGATTATCATGAGGAATGTGCTGGAAACATCTCCATGTGGCAGGCAGTACATTGAATATATTATTACATGTTGTCCTGATGTATGAACTGGTTATGCATACTGTGGTGTGATGTGTGTGTGTGTGTGTACCATTATCAGTTTGACCTATTTGTCACTCTGAACTGTATCACCATCCTCTAGTTGTGCCACATAGGTTCAGGAGGGAGTATGAGGGGAGGAGGGGGGAAGAATTATGGACCATAGCATACATGTGTTTGAGAGTTATAATAATCTGTTTGTTTCATTTATTCATTCACTGTCAACAGCAGATCTCGAAAATGGCGGATTTTATGCCTTGAGAGAAGATGAACTCAGACTAGAGGATTATTTAATTTTCCACATTTTTTTTAACTTCAGTTTAGTTCTTGAATAATAAAAGGAAAGGCTGATACTATAGTGAGTGCTGCTGTACAGCTTCAGAATCACGTGCTCATAATAATTGTACTACGCCAGGTTTGATTTGGTCTGTGTGTTCTAGCTCCACTGTTGGTCTGTGTGTTCTAGTTCCACTGTTGGTCTGTGTGTTCTAGTTCCACTGTTGGTCTGTGTGTTCTAGTTCCACTGTTGGTCTGTGCGTTCTAGTTCCACTGTTGGTCTGTGTGTTCTAGTTCCACTGTTGGTCTGTGTGTTCTAGTTCCACTGTTGGTCTGTGTGTTCTAGTTCCACTGTTGGTCTGTGTGTTCTAGTTCCACTGTTGGTCTGTGTGTTCTAGTTCCACTGTGGGTCTGTGTGTTCTAGTTCCACTGTTGGTCTGTGTGTTCTAGTTCCACTGTTGGTCTGTGTGTTCTGGTTCCACTGTTGGTCTGTGTGTTCTAGTTCCACTGTTGGTCTGTGTGTTCTAGTTCCACTGTTGGTCTGTGTGTTCTAGTTCCACTGTTGGTCTGTGGGTTCTAGTTCCACTGTTGGTCTGTGCGTTCTAGTTCCACTGTTGGTCTGTGTGTTCTGGTTCCACTGTTGGTCTGTGTGTTCTGGTTCCACTGTTGGTCTGTGTGTTCTAGTTCCACTGTTGGTCTGTGCGTTCTGGTTCCACTGTTGGTCTGTGTGTTCTGGTTCCACTGTTGGTCTGTGTGTTCTGGTTCCACTGTTGGTCTGTGTGTTCTAGTTCCACTGTTGGTCTGTGAGTTCTAGTTCCACTGTTGGTCTGTGTGTTTAATAGTTCCACTGTTGGTCTGTGTGTTCTAGTTCCACTGTTGGTCTGTGTGTTCTAGTTCCACTGTTGGTCTGTGGGTTCTAGTTCCACTGTTGGTCTGTGCGTTCTAGTTCCACTGTTGGTCTGTGTGTTCTGGTTCCACTGTTGGTCTGTGTGTTCTGGTTCCACTGTTGGTCTGTGTGTTCTAGTTCCACTGTTGGTCTGTGCGTTCTGGTTCCACTGTTGGTCTGTGTGTTCTGGTTCCACTGTTGGTCTGTGTGTTCTGGTTCCACTGTTGGTCTGTGTGTTCTAGTTCCACTGTTGGTCGTGGTTCTAGTTCCACTGTTGGTCTTCTGTTCTGTTCCACTTTTGGTCTGTCTTTCGAGTTCTACAAAAAGTACTGTTGGGCCTGTGTGTTCTAGTTCCACTTTTGGTCTGTGTATTCTAGTTCCACTGTTTGGTCTGTGTGTTCTAGTTTTCCCTGTTGGTCTTGTGTTCTAGTGCCACTGTTTGGCTGTGTGTTCTAGTTTCCAACCAGGGGCGTGGTGTGGTGTGGCGTGGTTCTCCTCCACTGTTTGTGTCTGTGTGTTCTAGTTCCACTGTTTGGTTTGTGCATTCTATTTTCCACTGTTGGTCTGTGCGTCTAGTTCCAGCTGTTGGGTGTCCTGTGCGTTCTATCTCCACTGTTGGTCTGTGCGTTTCTAGTTCCACTGTTGGTCTGTGCGTTCTAGTTCCACTGTTGGTCTGTGCGTTCTAGTTCCACTGTTGGTCTGTGCGTTCTAGTTCCACTGTTGGTCTGTGCGTTCGAGTTCCACTGTTGGTCTGTGCGTTCTAGTTCCACTGTTGGTCTGTGCGTTCTAGTTCCACTGTTGGTCTGTGTGTTCTATTTTCCACCACTGTTGGTCTGTGGTTCTAGTTCCACTGTTGGTCTGTTGTGTTCTAGTTCCACTGTTGGTCTGTTTGTTCCTAGTTCCACTGTTGGTCTGTGTGTTCTAGTTCCACTGTTGGTCTGTGTGTTCTAGTTCCACTGTTGGTCTGTGTGTTCTAGCTCCACTGTTGGTCTGTGTGTTCTAGTTCCACTGTTGGTCTGTGTTCTAGTTCCACTGTTGGTCTGTGCGTTCTAGTTCCACTGTTGGTCTGTGTGTTCTAGTTCCACTGTTGGTCTGTGCGTTCTAGGTCTGTGTGTTCTAGTTCCACTGTTGGTCTGTGTGTTCTAGTTCCACTGTTGGTCTGTGTGTTCTAGTTCCACTGTTGGTCTGTGTGTTCTAGCTCCACTGTTGGTCTGTGTTTGCTAGTTCCACTGTTGGTCTGTGTGTTCTAGTTCCACTGTTGGTCTGTGGGTTCTAGTTCCACTGTTGGTCTGTGGGTTCTAGTTCCACTGTTGGTCTGTGTGTTCTAGTTCCACTGTTGGTCTGTGCGTTCTAGTTCCACTGCTGGTCTGTGTGTTCTAGTTCCACTGCTGGTCTGTGTGTTCTAGTTCCACTGCTGGTCTGTGTGTTCTAGTTCCACTGTTGGTCTGTGTGTTCTAGTTCCACTGTTGGTCTGTGGGTTCTAGTTCCACTGTTGGTCTGTGGGTTCTAGTTCCACTGTTGGTCTGTGATTCCCTAGTTTCCACTGTTGGTCTGTGAGTTCTACTAGTTCCACTGTTGTCTGTGGTGTTCCTAGGTTCCACGTTGGTCTGTGCGTTCTGGTTTTCCACTGTTGGCTGAGTGTGTTCTATTTCCCTGTTTGGTCTGTGTTTCAGTTCCACTGTGGTCTGTGTGTCTAGCCTCTCCCTCTGTTGGTCTGTGTGTTCTAGTTCCATGTTGGGTCTTGTGTGTTTCTAGCCCCTGTTGGTCTGTGTGTTCTAGTTCCACTGTTGGTCTGTGTGTTCTAGTTCCACTGTTGGTCTGTGTGTTCTGGTTCCACTGTTGGTCTGTGTGTTCTGGTTCCACTGTTGGTCTGTGTGTTCTAGTTCCACTGTTGGTCTGTGTGTTCTGGTTCCACTGTTGGTCTGTGTGTTCTAGTTCCACTGTTGGTCTGTGTGTTCTGGTTCCACTGTTGGTCAGTGTGTTCTAGTTCCACTGTTGGTCTGTGTGTTCTAGTTCCACTGTTAGTCTGTGTGTTCTAGTTCCACTGTTGGTCTGTGTGTTCTATAGTTCCACTGTTGGTCTGTGTGTTCTAGTTCCACTGTTGGTCTGTGTGTTCTAGTTCCACTGTTGGTCTGTGTGTTCTAGTTCCACTGTTGGTCTGTGTGTTCTAGTTCCACTGTTGGTCTGTGTGTTCTAGTTCCACTGTTGGTCTGTGCGTTCTAGTTCCACTGTTGGTCTGTGCGTTCTAGTTCCACTGTTGGTCTGTGTGTTCTAGTTCCACTGTTGGTCTGTGTGTTCTAGTTCCACTGTTGGTCTGTGTGTTCTAGTTCCACTGTTGGTCTGTGTGTTCTAGTTCCACTGTTGGTCTGTGTGTTCTAGTTCCACTGTGGGTCCTCACAAAGTCGTACTAACCATGTGGATGAGTGTCAAGCACAGCTTTAGTAAGTGTGGATCAGTCCTGGGAGCATAGTGCAGCTGATTCTTAATTATGTCATTTTTGTAACAACACAACTAGCGCTGATGGTTTGCACTTCTTTGTGCCCTAGTTATTTGTTATATTTGTTGTTATTGTTGTTGTTGTTTTAAGTTATCCTCAGTTCTTATGTTTTGACTGGCTGTTTTTTTTTTGTTTGTTTTTTAAGTCTATTAATGTGTAGTATTTAATATCGTTGATACATTAAATTCCATTCTTCTAGTACATAAATTGGAGTACTTGTTTGTATGTTTAATTTGGTTAGTTGGAGCGGCAGTTGATGCTGCTTAGGTAGGTTGCTAAGTGGTGTTAATTCATTACTCCTCACCATTCCCCTTTTGGTTGGTCAGATTGGGTGCTAAGTAGTGTTAGTTGTTAACACCGCTTAGCACTGATTTGCTCTCTTGTTTATGCAAATTCAGACTCCAAAGACTCCCCACTCTACAAACTTTGTTGTGTGTTCCCCCCCCCCCCCCCCCCCCCCCCCCCCCAACTATTCCACTTCATCACCCTCATCCTCTCTCTCTCTCTCTTTTGGTTTTATTTATTTATTTATTTATTTATTTTTTTTGCACATCATACACATGTGAGTTGACGTGAACACAAATTTGAAATTCTTTTCCAAGCCAGGCTCCTCTGCTGACTGTTACCGCGAATTAGGCAAGGGTTGAGGTGTTTGTATTAGCTGACTCGATATGCTCCTCAGGCAGGGTGCTAAGTGGTGTTAATTCATTACTCCTCACCACTTGGCATTCCTTTTTTTGGTTTGTCAGATTGGGTGTTAAGTGGTGTTAGTTGGTGGTAACACCGCTTCCCTCAGCGCGCATGCGCCCAGAGGGTTACAGTAGTCCTAGTGTCATTCATTCATTCGTTCGTTCGTTCTGTCACTCTGTCTGTCAACAGGCACTTCTGGAAGGTAGGAACCAGCCAGGCTCTGAAAGCTGCATCAAACAGCAGTATTTCACGAAGTAAGTTCTTTTAATGTGCCAGAATTTTGATTTTGGACTTCATTTTCCAGAAAAAAGCGAGTCTTTCCAGAGCCGTGCGATCGTAGGCTTACAGCGGGAACCGCCCCTTAAAAAACTTGCTTGTCACGTGAGCCAGCTTGCAGACCTAACCTAATGGTCTCTGGTTCAAATCATTGTCGACAATATTTTTTTTTTTATTCTGTTTTTTTTTGTCTTCTTGCCTTATTTTTTTTTTTCCTCTTTCTTCCTACTGTTTTTATTTCTTTCCTACCTTTTCCTTTCTTTCTTTCGTGTACTGTTTTTCTTTCTTTCTTCTTCCTTTTCTTCCTACATTTTTTCATTCATTCCTCTTTCTTTTGTCTCTCTTCATTGTCTTTTTCTCTTTCCTGCCTCTCTTCATGCCACTTCTCTTTCTTTTTTTTGTTTCTACACTTTTCCTTTGTTATTATTTTCTTTATCATACTAGCCAACTAGCGCTGAGGGTTTGCACTTCAGTGCTCTAGTTTTTTTTTTGCAAATTCAGACTCTCCCTGCTCTTCTTCACACTAGGGTTCCTGCTATTAACAATTTATTTATTTATTGATTTATTTATTTTGGTTACCCTAGAGGAGGAGGTCTACTATCCTGCTACTTGCCATTGCTCAGTTAGCCAGCACTACCCTAAGTAGAGAGGTGTGTGGGTGGGAAACTCTGATACGCTCTGTCTGCTCGCACTGGCTGTTGCACTTGGAATGTGCTCGCTCCACATGTGCCCCGTCTTATCCTGTGAGTGCCTATATCTTCTCACATGCCCCTATTATACTGTGTGCGCTTTATCTCGTCGTCCCTGCCCCCGCCTTTCCTCCCCGAAGAAGCTTAATGACTATTGCCATTAAGCTTCATCTGGTATGCATTGTTCTTCCATCTTCCCAGCATCTTGATAACAGAGTCTTCCACTCCAGCTTTTGCTGCCGTGGTGGCTGCTCTGCTATGTCCAGAGCATACCTTACAGTCCACTCCCACTCTCTGCAGCACTTTTCTGACCCGTGACACAAATCGCACTCTAGTGAGGGACTTTTTATCCTTGAACTGGAACAGTGGGCCTTGACCCGATCCTCGGCAGTATTAGACTACCTGCTGGACATAGCTGGCTGGCCACTTTACCGACTATCACATCCATCCCTTCCTAAACGAGTCTGTCTTTGAGGCTTTCAGGTGTAATTTTAGCATGGTGGGAGTCTCTAGATTGTCCACCACTGAAGTAAAGTATGTTCTTTCCCCTATTTCTAATGTCACTATGAAACATTTGTGCATTTTTCAGCTGATGTTGTGAGAATAGGGAACAAGAATTTCCTTCTGTTGGCCAAATATATTTGCTTCAGATGTGCAGTGATGGGAAGAAAAATGGCCATTTTTCACATGCAGTTCATAGAATAAGACACTAGGACAAGTCATAGGAGCCATGACAACCACTAAGGCCATTAGCAACTTGGCATGATACAGTGTAGTATTGATGACCTTTACCAAATGCAAGTCTCATAAAGGTAGTTGCAGGTCTTATAAATCACGATGTGGATTTGGGACTGGTAGACAGTTAATTTGCTAATTTTTTCGACAGACAATGTTGGTTGGTGGTTGTTTTCTTGTTTGTTTGTTTGTTAGCGCGCATGCACAAGAGGGTTGTAGTAGTTGCCATGTCAGTCTATCTGTGATGCTCTGATTTTGGAGATTACTGACAATTAACCGTTGATTTAGGTATGAACTTATTCAGAAAGAAGATTTAGGACCTTTTATTGTGCTACTTTTTTTTAATTTGGAGCTAATTGTTGATAAAACATGAAACTTTCAGCTCCACATTAGGACCAGCTGGATAGTGTCACGTCATAATCACATGAGCAATTTCTTGCAGCCTGCAGTGTAGTTTGCTTTATGCTCAGGGAAGTTAACCGACGAAGTTGAAAGAAGTGAAGTTTCATGTTGAAAAATAATAACAGTGAGTGTTCTGTCTAGTTTAGCTTCTCTTATGAAGACAGCATTTCCATGTACTGTTTTCTTTGCTTGAGCTGTATTGATGCCTCATTATAATAGCTAACAGATTGCTATGTTTTTTTTAAGGAGATTATATTGTAATAGCTAGGTAATGTTTAATAGCACTGAGGGTTCACACTTTTGGTGTTTCATTTGTTTTGTTTTTGTTTTGTTTCTTGTACTTGTAAGCTTATCTGTACATAATATATAACCAGTACACAATGTTTTTTGTATGATGAAAAGGTGGTGTAGTATCACTGACCATACACGCCCTTCCTTCTGCTGTAGCTCAAGTACGCAAGCACACAATCATACACACCCACTCATATACACAGTCCTAGGGGAAAAGGCATTGTTCTTGTAATGTGCTTCAGTTAAAAATTTTGACATACAAGGTGAAAGGGTAAAATTCATCTTAAATATAAAATCATCATGCACAGTTTGAAACAATTTACATGGCTGACTTTTTAAAATTAGCGTACGAGACAATACACGGCAATTTTGGAACTTAAAAAAAATAGGAAGCTTTTCCAAGGAATTATTGCGCCGTGTAAATCCTAACTCTATATTATAAGGCTTGCTTACTAACAAAAGAAACAGGAAGGAACCCAAGAAGCTTAACACAAAAAGCAGCAAATATTATTTGTTCTTAGCTAGTCAGGACATGTAACACACAACACTCTCACATACACTCACTCGTTCACTGGATTTACCAACACAAGATTTACATTGTAGACTCTCGATGGCTTGACTTGTTGGGCAATAGATTTTCAAGTTAGAACAGCGATGACAAACAGCATGTTAACCAAGGTAACGAGCGAACACAAAAAACGTGAGAGTCAAAGTACAAAAATTACATACATACATCCAAGCATATGTAGTAGTATATACTAGTGGTGTGCTTGAGCACAAATGGCAAGCGAACCTAAACTACACTATTGTTAAATGATTGATTTTAACTTTTAATATTTGTGGGGCCTCCCTCCAGAGTGAGGAAGAAGTAAAGAAGATCAGGAAGAAAGAAGATTATTACTTTTGTGTCATGTCATTTGTTGAGTTTTGTGTCATTGTATATTCCCGCTATGGTAAAGGGTCGATCGCAGTTGGGCCTGTCTGCTCATGCGCGGTGGACTCAATGTTGAACATTATTATGTGCGTGTGTCTCGTGTTTGCTCAGTCTGTCTTTTATTTTACATTGTGCTAGCTGTGTCCCTGACCAGTGCATAGACTTTTGATTAAACTAACTTAAAAGTGCAATTGAGAGCCTACGCGTACCTGCGGGATATCAGCCACGCTACGGACTCTGGTGGCGACTACCGACGGGATTCGATCGACTAAGACTTCGTTTACGTTGATTGCAGTTCCGTCCCCCACAGTTGGTGGCAGCGGTACTACGAGGAGCGTCGTAAAGGCATCTTCCGTGGTGTTCTACTACTCACGACCGTCGAGCGGCTACAAACTGTTCTGTGTTTTGTGTTTTACTTGTTTTCTATCTAACGCCCGTGTTACGTGTTTAATTTTTGTAAATTTTTTTTGTTTCTGTAGGCTTCCGAAGTCTCTTGTGTTCTGGGCTGCTGTGGATGTTGACGAGAGCGCGGTACGATAGAGCTTGTAAGCGTTCAGGTGGCAATAGTGAGGCAAGTGCAAGTGCTGGTGAGGGTGTGGATTCAGTTAGTAATAGAGCTGATATTACTGAGTCTGGGATTGGTGGTAGTGTAGTGAGAATGAACAGTGAAGAAGTTGATGAGTTGACTGGGAGATCGGGTGAAGGTGTCTCTGAGGCTGATGGAGAGGGAGGAAGTAGGATAAGAAGAGAAAGTGTTACTTTAGAGGATGATAATTTGTTAGAAACTTCAGAGCGTGGTATTACAAGTGATGATAAAGTAGACACAATGCTGATGTTAGTACAAGGGTTGTTGTCGGGTATGAAGGAAGAGAGAGATTCTAGGAGAAATACGGTCCTAGATAAGGGTCGGATGGTAGATCGCCTCCTCCCATATAGAGAGGGGTCGAACATTAGTCACTTTTTGTTGGCGTTTGAGGCTGAGTTGAAGGATATTGGTGTGAACAAGAGTGAGTACAGGCATATCTTGATATCGAAATTACCCTCGAAAACTAAAGAGAGTGTGTTGGATCTGATGGGTAGTGGTGCTTGTACATATGAGAAGTTGAAGGCGAGATTGTTGGAGAAAGTGGGATTGAGCCAGAGAGAGGTTGAAATTAAACTATTTGTTGATTTAGAGGACGAAACTAAGAATATGGATCGAGTTGAGAGGTATAGACATGTCAAGACGCTTGTGGACCGGTTTGCAATGAATGCTAAAGACAAGGATCAGTTAGCCCTGTTTCTGATGAAAGCAATATTTAGGCTAGGGCTACCCTTAACAGAGCAAGGGCTCATTGATAGTAGACAGATTAATTCGTATTCAGATTTGTATGAGGTGGCAACAACATTAAAAACTACTAACGTGCAGTCAAGAGGACAGCTAAGGGGTCCTAGGAGAGAGGACAAGTCAGTAGGGCGGTGTTTTCGTTGTAACGGTTATGGCCACAAGGGTTTTGAGTGCAGGACAAGATTTAATGATGGTTTTAAGGTGGTGTGCTATACATGTAATCAGCAAGGTCATAAGTCTCCTGACTGCCCCAAGAGAAGAGATAAGGATAATGGTGGCAGTAGTAATAGTAGTGGTAACAGTGGTAGCAGGAGTGCCACAAGTTCAACTAAGAGTCTTGGGATCAGGGGTGGAGACAGGCCTAAGACATGCAACTTGGTGGCTGTCAAGTCTGATGGTCACTCCGTTGAAGGAAAAGTGAATGGCTTTGAGTCCCAGTTTGTGGTTGACACTGGAGCGGAGATTACCATTGTGCCTGGCAATCTGGTGTATGAGTCCCAGTTACTTCCTGATACAGTAGAGATACTGGGTGCTACAGGAGTACCGGTAGAGACGAGGATGGCTGAGGTAGAGATTGATGTGTTGGGGAAGAAGTTCCTTAAGAAAGTAGCTGTTGCCTCTGCAGGGATGTTGTGTCAGAAAGTTTTGTTTTCAGTGCCAATGGAGAAAAAATGTGCTGAGAGACTGTTGGCGGAGGCCTGCGGGTCAGAGAGTCCATTGAACAAGAATGAGATTGGGGAGCAGTCTGAAGGTTGTGAACTATGGGCTGCTAATGCTGTCACTCGTTCCATGAGTGAAAGAGAGTTAGCTGAGAAAGCTTCAGAGGAGATCAGGGAACAGGAAGGTTCAGTGCCTGTGTCCTTGGAAGAGATTGACAATATTGCTGGTGAGCAAGTGTCTGTTGAGAGTGCTGTCGAGGCTGCAGTGTTGGATAGTACTGAGGTGGCTAGTGAATGTACAGGTGTTGGGGAGTCAGTAGGTTCTGCTGAGGTTGTCTCGGAGTGGTCTGTAGTTGAGGCAGATGGAGATGTGGAGTGTGCATCGGTAGATGAGACCAATGAAGGTGAAGTTGAGCCAGTAGACCTAAGCTGCCCGGTGTTGGTTGATGTCGATAATTTGGAAAAGCTGAAAAGAGAGACTGCGGAAGATGGAACTTTGCGGCATTGTAGAGAATTGGCGAATGATGGTAAGATGGGCTATAGCTACAAAGATGGGTTGCTGTTCCATCGAGTAGTGGATGAAGTGTTAGGAGCTCGGGAAAGATTGGTGTTGCCTAAAGTGAGAAGAGATGCAGTGCTGAGGCTGGCACATGATCAGATGGGTCATGTGGGTGGCAAGAAGATGAGAGAGTTGGTGAATTCGAGGTTTACTTGGCCAGGGCTGGGTGCTGATATTGATGCATATTGTAGTTCCTGTGAGTTGTGCTTGAAAGTTAACAAAGCTGGTAACAGGAAGGTGCAGATGGTGGAGAGACCTATCATCTCAGAGCCGTTCGAAAGTGTAGCGGTAGACATAGTGGGCCCACTTCCCAAGGGCAAGGGTGGTGCTCGGTTTGTTCTTACTTTGGTTTGTTTGGCGAGCAGGTGGCCTGAGGCGGTTGCTATGAGGACATGTATGGCTGCGGAGGTTGCAGAAGGGTTGATAGCAATGTTCTCGAGGTCAGGTTTTCCCTTGAAGATATTGAGCGACAGGGGTAGTGTATTTATTGGAAAGGTGTTGAAGAGAGTGTATGAGATCCTGGGGATTGATAGCATACAGACATCCCCTTATAGGCCACAAGGGAATGGTATTGTTGAGCGGTTTCATGGCACGCTCAAGCCCATGTTGACTAAGGCGGTGGCTAACGGAGTTGATTGGGTCACTTTCCTGCCAATGGCTCTCTTTGCCATTCGGCAGGTTGTGAATAGGGATACTGGTTTCTCACCTCATGAGTTGGTGTTTGGTAGACGGATGAGAGGTCCATTGGATTTGTTGTATGCTGGTTGGGTTTGTGACTGTTATAAGGAAGTTGAAGTTAGTAAGTGGGTCATGTCATTGCAGGAGAGGTTGAAATTGTTGCATGAGGTAGCAGTGGCGAGTGCAAGTATTGCAACTGCTGCGAGAATGAAGAGTTTTAACAAGTCTAAGTCATTGAGGGAATTGAACGTGGGTGATAAGGTCTTGTTGAGGATTCCTGGATTGCATGCAGCATTGGAGGCTTCCTGGGAAGGTCCCTATGAGGTGGTGGAGAAAGTATCAAGAGTTAATTATAGAGTGTGTAAAGAAGGTGGGAAGAAGAGTAAAATAGTTCACATCAACAACACAAAGAGGTATAAGAGCAGAGGAGTGGGTGTAAATGCAGTGTGTGTAGTGGCGGAGGAGAATAAGGAGATGAGTGATATGTGGGATAAGAAATGTGTGTTGGAGGATGAGAAATGTGATGATTATTGCGAGAAGAGTCTGCAGAGAGTGTTGAGCAGATTGGAAGGTTATTTTAGCGAATGTCCAGGTTTATGTACATTGGGGGAGTGTGTTATTGAGGTCAAGGAGGGTTGTGATGTTGTCAACTTGCCACCTCATCAGGTACCTATGCATATAAGGGGTGCGGTGAATGAAGAAGTGAAGAAGTTGTTGAGTTTGGGTATCATTGTGGAGAGTAGCTCAGAGTGGTGCAGTCCGGTGGTGCCAGTGAGGAAAAAAGATGGTGGGATCAGGTTGTGTGTGGATTTTCGAGAGTTAAACAAGGTTACCCCACTTAGGAGGTATTGGCTTCCCTCATTGTCGGAGATTCTAGATAAGGTGGGCAGGAGTGGAGTGGTATCCAAGCTGGATCTGACGGCAGGCTTTCATCAAGTCAAGTTAGCAGAGAATAGCCAAGAATTGACTTCTTTCGTATGTCCAGCAGGGAGGTTTAAGTTTGTCCGAATGCCTTTCGGATTAAAGAATGCCCCGGCAGTGTTTCAGGCTATTTTGGAGGAGGTTTTGAGGCCAGTGGCCGACGTGTGTTCTAATTACATTGATGATGTAATTGTCTTTAGTGAATGTTGGCGAGATCATTTGAGGGATATTGCAAGAGTTGTAGAATGTTTGGGTGAAGCTGGTCTTAAAGTGAAGCTGAAGAAATGTGAGTTTGGGAGGAAGTATATGACATATCTAGGACATCAAGTTGGTAGTGGTAAGGTGGCTGTGCCAGAGATGAGAGTTAAAGCGATGGCTGAATATGGGAGGCCCAAGACCAAGAAGCAGCTAAGGTCTTTTCTTGGCTCGGTTGGGTACTACAGGGCTTTTGTCCGTGGTTTTGCTGGGTTGTCAGGGAAGCTTACTCCAGCCGTGTCTCTGTCAGCTCCACAGAGGGTCCGGTGGACACGGGAGATGGACGAAGCCTTCCAAAGTTTACGTAAGTGTTTATGTTCACGTGTTGTGTTAAATGTTCCATGTGCAAAAGATTGTTTTGTGTTGTATACGGATGCGTCAGGTGGAGGAGTCGGTGCGTGTTTACATGTTTGTAGAAAAGAGGAGGAGTTGCCTGTGGCTTTCTTCAGTAGACAGCTAAGAGGTGCCGAGAAGTCATACTCCGTCACCGAGTTGGAAGCTCTAGCCATTGTTGCAGCTGTGCTGCATTTTGACTTTTACTTATATGGTGTGGCTGTGGTAGTCTATACAGATCATCGTGCTTGCACGTCACTTCTGTCCAGCAGGCAGCTGAATAAGCGTCTCAAGCGATTTGCCCTTAAACTACAGGACCGTGAACTCGATATCAGATACAGGCCTGGCAAGACTAATGGCAACGCTGACGGACTTAGTCGTCAGGACTGGGATGAAGATGAGCTCGATTTTGAGTCAGAGGTCGTCCTGGGTTATCAGACTTCACCTACAGGCGAAGTCTTAGCCGGGGGAGATGTGGGGCCTCCCTCCAGAGTGAGGAAGAAGTAAAGAAGATCAGGAAGAAAGAAGATTATTACTTTTGTGTCATGTCATTTGTTGAGTTTTGTGTCATTGTATATTCCC
>WLWD01003394.1_pt1 | contig 35729 bp, 18 predicted proteins | sample 6712731 | NCBI WGS metagenome assembly WLWD01 (sample SAMN12718690, study PRJNA576275) | sponge metagenome | isolation source: marine sponge | host: Mycale hentscheli | place: New Zealand: South Island, Marlborough, Capsize Point | collected 2014-11-01 | reverse complement strand
TAGCAGGGCCATAACAATATGGAATGAACCAAATCAAAGGTTCTGAATTGGTTGATATTATCATAATAAGCTAAGGGTGCATCTCTCCCCAAGGAGTTGTGCCTTTTCTTCAAACTCTCATTTGAATACAAAACAAAAACAAACAAACCAGGATGTGGTTTCCTTCCCTTCTGCAGAGGTATGAATTCTTAGGAAAGCCAGAGAACTAGCTACTCCCTCCTCTGAAGAACAAGGAAGCCATGTCCTCTCCTATACACTCTTCTGAACCTGGTGGCTGTGCCCTATAGCTACTCTTGAGAACAAAGTAGATGCATCTTCTTCTTATGAGATAATGAGAGCACTTTTCTCTCCTGTGAGATAGATTAAAATGAGTAGCTACTGTTAGCAAAAGCTCAATCAGGTTTATTTTACATAAATCACATAGCTCAATTATGCATAAAATTTAGTCAAAATTAATAAAAATAAAATTAACGAATAGCTGTAAATAAACATAAGAAATGCAGCTAATAATTCACATTTTCTTTTGATGTTGTGTGGCACCTCCCCACAACGATGTGCGCATGACAAACAATTGTAAAGCAGAGCCCTCACGTAAAAGCACGATAAAAGTAGCGACTAGAGACTGCCTCCTTACGCGCGCATTTCTGAAAGGATTGCTAGTCCAGAGTGAGACATGTCTCTAGGGTAAGTTATCTTCTCAGTCATTGCAGCATTGCGTTATTTAGCTACTTAATTTTTTGTTAAATTAATTGAATTGGCCCTAGTTTAAGTCAGTTTGCTCTATTTCAGAAATATATAGCTAGATTGTGATAAATCTAACTCCTGAACTTGCCCTTGTTTTGTTGCTTTATAAATGGCTAGTTTGTGGGCAGACTATGTGTAGAATCATGGACAGTTAAGAAGACCGGTTTGTTCACGTATATTGTTTGTGTCTAGATAATACCACAGGCTTTTGTAGTGGAGTACCAGGCATTAATTGGTGATTGTGAGCGCTGCCAAGCTGGGCAAGAACAATTGTCTCAGAATCTAATAAACCAATTAGAAGCTATGCTAGTTATTTTAGAGGAAGGCATTCAACTATTATCTTCATCTACTTATGGAACTGAATTTTCTATTCTTGAAGATATGTGGAAAAACCTTGTTCATTACTTGCGTCTTATGATCTATGGCTTTAATGACACAACAATTCCACCAGTTAATGTACTTCCTTATTCTTTACACCATTCTGGGAGCGTAGGCCGACCAACCATCATTCTAAATTTTGAAATGATCGAATTAATGAGAACATCGGGATATACTTGGACAGAGGTAGCAAATGCATTGGAAACAAGTCGAACAACTGTTTGGAGAAGACTGAGAGATGCGGGCTATCAAATACTCAAGTATACTGATATTTCAGATGAGCAATTAGACAATGTCTTGACAACCATACAAGAACAATATCCTAATTGTGGGCAGCAACTAATTAGTGGATTTTTAAAAAGCCGTGGTATATACATTCCGAGATATAGGTTACGTGAAAGTATTTTGCGGGTTGACCCTTTGAGACGATTGATTAGGTGGCACCAGGTTATTACTCGGCGTACATACTCTGTGAAGCACAGTAATAGCTTGTGGCACATTGATGGCCATCATAGCCTTATTAGATGGCGGTTTGTAATACATGGGGGCATAGATGGTTATTCACGTATGATTACATATTTGTCATGTGCTGATAACAATTTCTCTTACACAGTATACAAACTTTTCTTAGCAGCTGTGAAAGAGTATGGATTACCAAGCCGTGTCCGCTCAGACAAAGGTGGTGAGAACATTCTAGTCTGTCAGTATATGATAGCTGTAAGGGGTTTGGAAAGAGGAAGCCACATAGCTGGTTCATCAGTTCATAATCAACGCATTGAGCGGTTGTGGCGTGATGTCTATAGATGTGTCTGTTCTACTTACCATGAACTATTTTATGCAATGGAAGCTACGGGAGTCCTTGATCCATGTGATGATTTTGATCTGTTTGTTTTACATTCCATCTTTTTACCACGCATTAAAAAAAGCCTGACTCAATTTGCAAGTGCATGGAATTTGCATCCTGTACGGACAGAAAAAAATTGGTCACCACAACAGATCATGATTAACTCACTTATAAAAGATGCAGATTTAGTTTTATCTAATGACAAGATTTCTGAGTATGGAATTGATTATGATGGGCCAGTTGCAGAAGAAGAATTCGGCACAGTGAATGTTCCAGTCACTCTATGCCCACCATCTATAAGTCAAGATCATTTTTATCAGTTCGTTGACACAGAGACACTATTCGAGGACTTTGGCTATCAACACTATGTAGATTGCAGAGAAGTGTTTCAAAGCATGGTTTCTATACAGTCATAATTTCATATGTACTTTGCACTCCACTGAATGAGCCATTTTCATGTCATCAATTCCCACAATTTGCCACAAAAATGTTATATGTTGAGGTTACTGCTGGAAAATTCCAATAACCACAAAAGTTTGTTTGTTTTTAACGAGGTCGCTTAAATGAATGGCATAGCAGTAGCATTTTTAACGACAAGTGGAAAATAGAGGCCCGCAGTTTGTTTTACACATTAAAGCAATTTACTCCAACAGCGCCGTAAAACTAAGAAATAAGTCCAGAGCAACCGTAACAGATAAGCTAACAGAAACACGCACACAAAATACGGCGGCTTGTCATTGACGCTGCTAAATACTGTACAAGGTAAAGCGTACCATCAGAGTATTACTATATAGATACTATCCCTAATGGTCATCTTCAATCAAAAGTACTTTGGCACACACACAGCATTGATAGGATCTAGACTTGATTACTGTATGAAAAATGATTCTGTGGGATCGAATTAGAAGAATAGCGAGCTATTCTGGAGGATTCTACCCATGGGTACTGTAATGAATTTGAATGAGAGGTAGACATCCACCCCCCCAGTTTTGGTGGATGTTTAGGACAGGGACTTATAAGTACATCCTGTAGTCACACTTTATCTTGTCCTTGTCTTATTTTGTTTTTAGTACTAATGAAAGAACATGTAAAATGCATTTAAGAAGTACACACTAGGCAAGAATTCCCAGTCCCCATGCTTCATAATAGATCACTCAGAATTTACCTCCTTCCCCCACTCAAAATCATCCTACATTAGAGAATTGCCTGCAATTTTAACATGCCATGTTCAATAACACATATATAGTTTAGACTGATACTTCTCAATAATATCTGGAGCAAATGAAAAAATTCATGTATAATAATTACTACACCATTGTAAACGAATTTTCACTGATAACCATTTTTAGAGCAGTATTGAAAAGAGTTTGATCCGGAATGTGAGTTGACAGTGTTAGTTGTCGACCACAAGTATTTGCTGAAATAGCATCGACATCCCTAGAAAATGACACCATGATAGAACCAGCTGTACTTTGAGATCCAGTAATGAATTGCACAACTGCATTCAAATCTAGACAAAAAAAAACAAAAAACAAGCTAATATAAAGTAAATGGTGTTTCATAATCCCAATAGAAATGTAGCTGTTCTTACAAAGAGATAACTGAACATTAGAAATGCATGCAAGGCCATATATGCATGTAATCGAGCTTTCAGAAGCAATCTTTGAAATTCCTGGGATTCATGGTGTATTGTATCAATGGGCATTAGGTATCAAAATCTGAAAGTTATCAACTTTGAGATCGTATTAACCTTAACATTAACCACTATCACTAAGTACCTTCTTCATTGGCTCCATTAATGAATTCCAACAGAAACTGCCATACTCTGAGTTCTTCTTTATTCATCTTGGCAGGATGAGGTCGCAACATACGAACCACATCATGTGCTCTAGTCACTCCATAAACAAACAATGGCTTCATCACGTTGGGAAAAAGCGTGATCAACTCCTTCACACCCATCACTTCCAGTCCCGCAGAAAATGTATCTAAATGTACTCTCAGCTTGTTTAATGCATTGTGTAGCACAATACACTGGATGATGGCTGCCTTGTTTGTCATCTAATTCATAAATGGAATGCATTGTTGCAAAATGATATAAAATTATATTCTCTCAATAGCATGAATTGAAAGTACTACTACACAAATGAACAGTATAATTTTTAATTTACATTGAAAGGTAAGTCGCAGCCACTCTCTTGAATTAGTTCCATCAACTCATCGGGACACTCATATGAAGAAAAATCCATGACTGATTTAAACTGTAAACAATAGTATAACCACAATCACTCCCACAAAGCCTAAAATACAAAATTGTATATCTCCAGCTGATAGTGGTCTTAACCAATACTTATGTCACTTATTTTTTTCTAAATTATGTTATTTGGGTAATATTGCTTCACCCAATCTAATTAATAAGTGTATTTGAATGTGTTTGTTCCTTAATAAACTAGCAGATGCTCACTCATACTTTTAAAAAATTCTGTCTGCTAGCTACAAACATGTATATCACACACATCGTACTTTTTCGTTGCTAAACGTGGTTGTACATCTTACCTCATTGATAACAGTTTTAACTCTAACTCCAATATCTTCCTCTGTAATGCAAGTTACTGAGAGATCATAGCATCCAGCAATATAGTAGTAACAATAATCAGCCAAAAATGGAAACCTTGCCCATCCATTAAGATACTATGAGCTACCATCGTACCAACATTTTTCAACATACCAGATGACAACAGAGATGCTTTATAAGCTGGACGAAGTCTATTGGGTGGACCTTCAAAAATATTTCTCGACATCATGGTAAAAGAATTGGCCATTTTATTGAAAATAATTGAAAAAAATTGTCTTCTTAATCCCCCAGTATCCACAGCTGGTTGACCACAAACAGATATAGAACACCAGCACTTCTGTTAAACTTAGATTGCTTATAAAAGCAAAATGCAGCTTCCACCCAATCTTCTTCATCATCATCATTACTCAATTTGACAACCGGCCATTCATCATCTTGTACCAGCACTTGATGCTTACGGAAGCAGACCACACAATGAAGTGACAGATGGACCGTCAATCAAAGTGTCTATTGCATCTGAAGCTGATTTTCGAGAAATATCATATACATATTGCAATTGTTTGTCACTCAAGGAAGTGAACATTTCTTTCAGTTTAGTGAAGTCTTCAACTGGAGAATTTTTTTCGCAGTCATGAAATTCCTTAAAGTCTGCATTATCATCTACTATATAAATTGCTGAAGATGCTGAATCACCCTGAATACTGCTATCTGTTGCTGATGACAAAGAATTCATCTCGTAAGAACTGCTGAAGTCAGAATGATTTGGATCTTTAGAGTTTAAAACACCTATCGAAGGAGAAACACTTGCTGAAGAATTAGCTAAACCTTTAGTAGTAGCTGGTTTAATGTTAATGTAGGGCAAATCTCCAGAATCGCTAAACTTTTCGTCATCAGTTCCACTACTTACCACTTCAAAGTTTCGTAACAATCTCACATAAACACTACCAGATCCAGCAAGCTCTTTAACTGAACGACCATTCCACTCGAATCCCTCCTTGCATTGAGGAATGGTACCTTGTTTTCCACACATATTTATAAATTCAAAATCTTCTGGTGTTACATCCTTAAATTCATCTGTAGATTTGATGACATCACAAATTTCCCCACGAATATCTTTTTCGGATGCATCGATAGGCAAAGAAGGAAGTAGCCCTGTAACCAATATTAACTTTTCAGACCTTGTAAAAGATTTTGGTTGAGCTGGCATAAAGCGGAAGATAACAACCTTTTTTTGAAAATAACACGTGCTTGACATGCGTCCTTTTTTGTGTTGTGGATATTTCATTGCAGCAATAGAAGATTTTGAATATCTTTTTGGCTTTCTGGGAATAGATGTACTCGACATGCTCCTCATTGTAGAATCATAATTAATTAGAAAATTAGAAGGACCCATAACCTTTTTAACCTCTGTATTAATGTTCTTACCTAAAATATTAAAAGTGACACATAATGTCATATCATTTGTACTTACAATCTTTCCAGTAAGTATTGTAGATTATTAAACCAGTAACAAGCCTACTATAGACATTGGTGTTTTCTACAGGGGGGAGAAGAGGTAGGCAAGGCTGTCAGAGTATAACATTTGCTTATTGTTGGTCCACACTATAACTTTAAGAAGTTTCACTAGTAAGGTGTGTTTCGAGGCATAAAGTTATTCTGATAATTGAGTTACTGTACGAGTGGCTATAGTTCTAGTGACAGTTTTGTCCATATTAACAAATGTTTTATTTACTCGTCTCAGTAATAATCAGTGTGTTATGTTATCCAATGGATATGATTTAAACGTATCAAATGAATCTTAAGTCTGGTAGATGGACTAGACAACTCTTAATAAAATTATACACTTAAAAACTATGTTCTTCCTATTAAGTAAGTCCAAATAAATATTATTATTGGCGCAAATACATAAGGTATTGCACTAGTGAATTTAACTCGAAACAGTTATTTATTTCAGAAATAAAGCAGCAAGCTTGTTGGGAGACAAACAAAAAAAAAACAAAAAAAAAACACCGGAACATTTCTTTGTGTAGCAGCAACACTTTCCATTTCAGGGATGGGATGAGTTTCCACACACGTTTTTCAGTTTCATTGCTGCTTGCAGAAATCATCACACCCACTTTAGTATTGAGGTGGTTGCTTAGGGATTATTTTTTAGAAGTTCAGTTAAGCTGTTATTAATTTGGCTTTGCCAAGAATTTAATGTAACAAGACAATAGTAATAAGAATTCAGTCTGAACAAATTCCTACAGCCGTAAAAAGCTGTGCATAATATTTCCCCTACCTCTGTTAACAGTAATACCACAGGCTCAAAACAGTTATAAAGCCACTTCTTGTACATGCTGGTTGCTCAGTTAATGTTAACTGATATGCACGGCTGATAGAGCCTGTATTTTATGCCAGTGATAAAAAATTACACCATGCCATACTATTTTGGCTCAGTATCTTATAAAGACTTAAATTTAAGCATTAAAAGCTTTTCCTATGAGCATTTTGATACCAAGTTTGGTTACCAGCTGCAATCTAACCAACTTGAGCACAGTTAATTTGAGAAAACTGAAATTTTAAAACTTCTTATTTGGGGTTGGGTGGAGTAACCAGACCCTTCCTAGCAGAGTGAGTGTCCAGGTAATTTGTTGCTAGGCAACAAATTGAACCCCCCCCCCCTTCCAAAACCAGGTAATTTGTTGCTAGGCAACAAATTGAACTCCCAGGGTTTCAATTACTAGCAGGATAGATTCCATGCAGGGAGTGCTGAGGGAAGGTTAAAAAACAAACAAAAAAAAAACACACAACCTTTCAGCTACTCTAATTTGGTATCAGTGTAGCTAAAGGATAGGAGATACCAGTGGGCTAATAAAATCCATAAAAAATATTTTTTTGTCTGTTGTTCAGACCTACTGTACATTTTTGATTTTACATATTGGTCCCTTTTCCCAGGTACTGTCACATATTAAAGTTGTCCACTACTTTGTGTCCATGTGCATAAAATACATGGGGAGTGCAGGATGCTGGTTCACTATTTACTTTGTCGAAACTTGTTTAAGGCTTCATAGCTATCCTGCCAAAGTTTCAGAAAATACTCAAATGTAATAATTTAAACATTTATTTTTAAACATTTCATTACTTAAAACCAGACATTAATCAATCTGAATCCAATTTAGATTTTGTGTGTCAAACAGATTTGAACTACACAAAATAAGGCAGAGGCTACAAGGTGAATTTACCTGATTTAATATTTATAAATAACACCAGAAGGCTGCTCTCCAGGGCAACTGTGTGCTGGCCATTCAGCCTGGGACCAGGTTTCCCACAGTGGTAGATCATGGCTAGGTGCTGGCACCACCTCTATAAGCCACTGGCCAACCATAGACTATCAATCTACAACTCTCAGCACTCATCCTTCAGAAGGTTTATAAGGTCCACCCAGAACCTACCCACAATAAGGAATCATCCAAGTCATCAGACACCAGAAGACTCAAGTACAGAATTACAATGGACATGCTAACTCTCATCAACTGCCCTATGTGCCTCACTGTATAGTAGTTGCAGATAAGTTGGAAGTCAGGTCAGCTCACTAACTGTCACTTGCAGACAAAACTGTGCAAGAGACAAAACTGTGAAACAGTAATCCCTAATATATATGCTCAAAAGTTTCGGTTTCATTCTCCAACAAGAATGATCTCTGCACTGCACACAACAGTCTCAGCCATATACTATGCCATTATTATCATGCTACCAGTAGCTGAGGGGGAGACAGAGATAATCTATGCAAAAGCATATCTTAAAAGTTTATTAAAAAATATAATTTGGAAAAGAAAGGGCACAAATTGGGTGCACTAACATAATTTCCTGTATTGTTATCTTGTGCAAATAATTTTTCATAAACTTGGTTGAGGGGGTAGGGAGCGACCCTACTAGAATCCTTCCTCACTCCCCCATTGTGTTGGCCTCAGCACACACACCTCATTAGATCAACTTCACAACCTACTCTGCAATTTCAGAAAAGTTCCAGGATATAACCCTGAAAATATTATGGTTAAGTGGTAAAAACCACCAACAGTCTGTGCAGCAATCATTAGTGCCACTGACATTCTAATGCATTAATTGAGAGCTATTACATGTGAAAACAACAACATTTTCCCATTACCAATAATCAACCACAGCAGCTACAAAAAATTCTTTATACTATGGATTCTTACTGTGGATGGAATCTCGACATTGCTTTCGTAAGATAGCTCTATCACCAACTTTAGTCACTCCTAGAGCACTGAGATCTTGATCAGTCAAAAGCGAGACAGTCGATGTGAAAATCTACCACAAAACATAATTATAGAAAGCTAAAGTTGAGTATGTGTAACAAATATATTTACACCCATCTGGGATTTCTAAAAAAAGAAAAGAAAAAAAAATTCAGTTGTAATTGCTTCACTGCAGTTTTATGCCACAAAAAACAACAACAACTATTTGTATGATAGTTATTTGATTTTTGTACATGCCTCAATATATTTACATTAAATGTCACATTCAGTGCTAAATTTTTGACTTCACTGTCAAAAATGCACAATTCTGTACTTCACTCATGTATGTTTAACCCTCAGTGGAGTGAACCCACTACACAATGCAGAGGTGTAAGAGCCACATACCAGAGCCTTTTTAAGCTCATATTAACAAGCATTTGAATCCTTTCTTCTACACCTACGTGCAAAAGTTTGAGAAAGTATGACAGGCATTCAAATAATTATTTCAAATGTTTGATACTATATCATATTTGAAGCTGTTGGAAACTATGTTTATCATAATCAGTTATGTCAAGTACATTAAATTAAAAACATGTGTATTATGTGTGGGTGGAATTACACAGATTGAGGAAGCTTGGTACTTACAATTCAAGCTATATTGTGTTTGTAAATGCAGGATAAACTCCAGGAAGGGGTGCCACACCTAATTAGTTCCTGCTGCTCAATTTTGGGCAGATGGTCAATTAAATGCACCAATATCCCACAGAGTGATTAATTTGAGTGCCAATGTCAAAATTACTACTTGTAGGAAATGGAGGCACATACTGGCCCATTATTAGCAACTGTATACTAATTCTTGCTTCCTGATAGAGTAGTTGTGTTAAGAGTCCCTATGCTATGCTATATCCTTCCACTCCAACATGCTTACATACTGCAAAAACTTGTCTTACATTCCAGCACAACTTAGACATCACAGACCCTTTACTTCTCTAGTGCAATAAAGTTTCGTTAAGGGTTAGACTAGATCAGACTTGTGCTAACTGATACAGTAGATGAATATGACTGTGCCTCATAGTATAGTGCACTTAATCATCTGATATCCAATATTTATAGAGTAGCCAATTTTTCAGTACAAATACAAATAAGTGATGGCCAATGACATAAACACAGCTAATATATAAAGTTTTAATTTAAGTCATTTCAAGCCAAAAATGGAAACCTGGATGGAAATGTGATCCTTGATCTATATGCAAGGTACTAGTTGTGGAAAGCCTCCATAAAAGCCTGCATGTTATACATAATAGCAAGTTGCTATCATTATTATTATTTCAGTAGAATGACTGAATCATTGGATGTTAAAATTGTGAAAATGAGTTGTTTGGAATAAAATTAATCAATTAACTAATGCTTGATAAATTCTAATCAGTACCTTTTCTTCCTTAAACTTCATCCTAGTTTCTTCAGAAAACCCCAATTCCAAGAGGATTTCATCAATCTGCCGTAACACACATTATAGTGCAGTTAAAAATAGACAAATAGTAGAAATAACTATCTAAATATCTATTTAATCTTTTGCTGCTAAAGTTCAAAACGCTACATTTATAAAACAACAAATATAAAGTAGGGTACTCAAGGTGCCCAAACCCTCCGATGACGGTAGTTAGGGTAGTTATAAACTACACTGTACGGTAGAAGTACGGTGGAGCAGGAGGTGTGAAGAAGAACGGATGAATGAACAAATGAACGAGAGATAGAACTTATTTAATAAAATAATGAATTAGCTAATAAATGAAGGAACAAATAACCTAGGAATGAACAACAAAAGTAAGAACCCAAACTAAGTAAAACAATAACAACAACAACAAAAATTAAAAAAAACGAGCTAGCCCAGTACCATACCAAGGTAACAAATTCAAGGAAGATCATTGGCACATCAAAGCACTAGCATTATCTACCTTTTAATCCTAGATTTTTTTTTATTGTTCTCTAAATTACAAATAAGTATCCAATGTGAAGGGGTCCCATTGTTATTCTAAAACTCCCCCTCTTCCTCTTTCCATCTCCCAAAAGAAGAGGGGGATTAGTTAAAAGTAATCAGAATTGTTACACACACACACACACACACACACACACACACACACACACACACACACACACACACACACACACACACACACACACAATGCAAATTCTCTTGCTGCCGCTAGGCGGTCACTCCGCACCTGGCAGAGCCAGGATGCCTGTGCACTAAGCAGACACTGTGAGCCGTGCAAGTAAAGCTCCTGGAGCGGGGCTAGGAACTCCAGGAGAACAGGCGCCTTTCCTCACAGCAAGTGGTGTGGGCACCGAAGTCCCACCTGGACCATTGCTGTTGCATGAGGAAAGGCCTTGAATTAGCACCCCAGCAAATGCCAGGTACCCAATCACAGCTGGGTGGACCGGTGGGGCTGGTGGGGCTGGTGGGGCTGGTGGGAGGCAGATGGAAAATCAGATGGAAAAATTGCCTGTGGGCTTGAACTCAGGACCTGGGCCGGGGGGGGGGGGGGGGGGGGGGGGGGGGGGGGGGGGGGCCTGAGCCCAGGACCAACCACTACACACACACACACACACACACACACACACACACTAGACATTATTCACCGCCCTTAGCCCTAACAGAAACTCGTTTTAAGAGCCATCCCTTCTGCCCACGACACTCGCGTTAATACAGCTCTCAGCGCGCACACACACACACAAAAAAAAAAAATGCAAATGCAAAATGCAAATTCTCTTGCTGCCGCTAGGGCAGAGCCAGGATGCCTGTGCACTAAGCAGGCACTGTGAGCCATGCAAGCAGGCAGGCCTTTCCTCACAGCAAGTGGTGTGGGCACCAGAAGTCCCACCTGGACCATTGCTGTTCATGAGAAAAGGCCTTGAGTTTGCACCCCAGCAAATGCCAGGTAACCAATCACAGCTGGGTGGACTGGTGGGGCTGGTAGGAGGCAGAAAGAAAATCAGATGGAAAAAATGCCAGAGAGTTGGGCTTGAACTAGGGGACCTGAGGCCCTGACCCCAGGACACAACCACTACACCACACAGCCACACACATACACACACACACACACACACACACACACACACACACACACACACACACACACACACACACACACACACACACAGAAACAAACAACCCAGGCTCACATATATGCACAATTTGTAAGCATGCCTGTATTACAATAATGGAATTATGAATGGACTAAGGGAGGGAAGGGGGGGAGCAGCTTATTGCAGAATTTAACTACTACTGCATTAATAATTTTGGGGTGGGTGCAATCAAACGTGATTTCTCCCATAAACTATAAAACACATGCCCTTGGAGCCCCACCTACCCCCCTCCCCCCTCCCCCCCATTTTCTTACACACCAATGAAGAGTCAGAAGTAAAATCAACCTGGCAGCCCATTACAATATCCAAGTAAAAAATGGCTAGCTAGACTCTCCATTTTTTGAATTTATAAAAAATAAAAATAAAAAAATAAAAATAAAAACCTCATACTTGGCTAAATTTTTTTTAACTACATAGCTAACTGAAGTCTAAAGCTATTAGCTATAGCTAGTGTTGTTTTGGTATAGAGATTCCACACATTTTTAGTTTTTATAGTTCTTTATAGCTAGTTACTAAGTAAAAAAATTGACGGCTTAGTTTCAGTGTTTTTTTCCTTTTAATTTTACCTGAAAATGTAGTCAGTTTCATTTTTTTTCATGTAAAATAATTGGTTAGTTTGAAGGTCAATTAAATTAGCTAGCTAGTAGCTATCTTGTGTGGTTTCTCAATTTCTTCTATATCTATTGTGTCTGTAACTTGTGTACTTTTCAGTAATTACATATCTTCTTGAATATACTTTAAAGAAAAGTATCTATTTTAATGTTTTACAGCTAAATGGCTAGTTTTTCTCCACTCAATAATCACACTTATAGGTGAATTGACAACAAAACACGTGCTGTTTTAGTTGCTCTTATTTTTCATCCACTGCTCTGGAAGTTTTGGTTTTAATCAAGATTTGCTGTCTTCTAAAGTAGCAATTTAGTTTACGTTCTTTACAGCTTAGATTTAGTTTTGCTTACCAAAATTAAAATACCCCAAAACTAAGAGATTTTTGTTTTTCAATTTAGTTAACTAAAACAACATTCGTCTATTTACTCCGTTGCACGACCAAAACTAAAATTTAAGTTTAGAAAAATAAATAATATCTGATTTACATTCAAAAAATGTTAATCCTAAACAACATTTGATTTACATACTATGATGTAACAATAAATAAGTATTACTAAGGAGGCTTACAGCCACAGTAAGCATCAGGCCATCTTTTTTATTGTAAGTACCTAAAGTACCCAACTCCTGGAGAAAAAATAATTGGCATTGCCAAGCAATGTGCCCTTACTGCTGCATTACTACAGTAAGTAGTAAAAACTTGATTTAATTGTCTTGCTAATGACAATCAACTGGTGAGGAATAGGGTGGGAGTCATACTTTGGTTGTCATTAGTGTAAAATGGTATAAAAACTGAGAATGACACAAATTACCAAACATGCATCAATTTTATGTGAACAATAACCGCATTAAGTTCATTACTGATGGCAATCAAAATGTCTTGTCTGTAAACATAAATCATAATTTATGTGCTTCATTTTATCAATTTTCTGAATTTGTTTCATTACAAAGGTATCAAGAGAATAGTTTTGCAAATGAGAAGCTACATGTAAACTTCAACTGCAAATAGGTAAAGGGTTTCACAGTCAAAAACAAAACATTTCAATTATTTTCCTTATCCAAGTCCATTAAACAATGTACATATACAATTGTGCGAACAGGTAAAGGGTTTCAAGTCTATCAGTTGTCAAACCATTATATTATTCTCACATCTCATCGCTTTTCCCTGCAAATTTTGTCTCCACAAAAACCGAGCTGATTTTTTCTCCCTCTAACCTTACCGCGTCGATTATTTTTTTACCGCGTCGATTATTTTTTTAAAACCAAGCCGATTCTTCCAGAAACCGAACCGATATTTTTATCGGGTCGGTATTTTTTTACGTATTTATCGCCAATTCCGGAAATTAATTTTGAAACAAACGGCCTTCCATAGATTTTTACCTAACAATTAAAATTGGTCAAGGAGACCTCTGACTTTTTGCATTCTCAGCATAATTACATAATTGCCGTAATTTCAGTAGTTATTTAAAAGCAAAGAATAATTTCAAACAGTAGATTATGAGTTATATCTTAATGAATCCCAAATCAAATTTAAGTACTTAGAAGTATACCAAATTACTTGACCACACCCCCTTATTAGCAATAAAATTGCCCACATAGTCAAAATTAATGAATAATTCACTAATTCAAACACTCTGTTAGTTTCAAAGTGTAATTCTTGCAGCTAGCTACATTAAAAAAAATCTGCCAGCATACTAAACTGGCTACTACTGATTTTGCTTTAATAATAAACTTGTTTTTGAATCAGGATTGCACGTTTCAAAATTCACATACATAGTTGTGGGCGGAGTAGAGAGAGAGACCAGAGCCGAGACAGAGAAGACAAAGGAGAAGAGGAAGAAAGAGAAGGAATGAACACTCGTATATGTTGTGCATCATGCATACAAGACATTCATTTTATTATTAGCAGTGTATCTTTCAGTATATGTATGTATTTTAAAGTGTAGTGTTGTGCGCATGTCATGTTGTGTTTAGTTTGTGCCCCGGACTTCCGGTGGACCCCTCCCTCACATATCCCTGCGCATGCGTGTCATTTGGCATATAACCTCAGACACGCATGCGTATCATCAGTTCCCTATAGTTTCGTCTTAACTCTGAACTGATTTAATACTCGGGGAAGGGTAGGCCTAGCTAGCAGAAACTCTGGTGGCAGCTTCCACACTAGGGTTCTTCAAGGAATAGTTGTTGCTGAGCCTTAGTGTCTACCGTGGTTGGTTATAGCTTGGTGCTGGTCGTCAGTAGCGACCCCGACAGTAACCGCATCCAAGTCAGTCCTTGGACGACTCCCGGCAGCCTTCCCCACAATAGTCAAGTTAATATAGCTAGTCTTTGCCATTTCTCTTGCAAGAACAGAGTGGTGAGAGCAAGTCAAGTTGGCCTTAATACACTTGCATCTTGTACAGTTCCTGCATGCCTTTGACACTTCAGGAAGTGTGATCCACACTGGCACCCAACAATTTACCTCCACAATTCAGCCAAACTCTTTTGGGGAGGATTATTGCCTGGGCCTGTGTATACGTTGTCCAAGTGAGGTTACTGTACTATCATACATGATAACAGTCAGCCTCTCAATTTACTTGAAGTGGTAACTGTTGACATGAGGTATTCAAATGGGTGATTGGCAAGATACACAAATGTGTCAGTGACACCCTCATAAGCTTGCCTGGCATACCAAGCAGAATTCTTGCCTTTCCCTTGAAAGCTGACACAGAATCACAACCAGGCCCTTCCATCAGTTTTCCCTCTGGTTACGGTACTGATAAATTCAGAAGTTTCCAATGCATTTTGCTAAATACTTATGGACATAAAATTGACATCTCTGCAAGCTGTGAATCACCTTCAGTGTATGACTGCATTGTACTGGATGGTGCAGCTGTTGTTCACAGTCTTTCTACAGCTGGTGCCCAAAACTTTTTGTGAGTATGCATCAGATGTATTCATTCCTTACTAGTCTAGCCTGCTACTACAAGATTGGACATCTTGGGATAGCTACATTCCTGATAGCTTGAAAGAGTCTCCTCGTGAAAAGAGAGGAAGGGGCATGCAGAGAAAGGTATCAGGTTCTGCTAAGCTTCCTAACAACTGGATGGATCTTCTGAGCTTCTGAGCGATCCAAGGAGAACAAAGAAGAATTGTTTAAATTTCTTACCTCAAGAGTTATTGAGTTTGATTGTCCACCATCCAAGTGCATGTATATCACATCAGGACCTTCTGTGGTATCCATAGGAGAATCACATAGTCAGATGTCAATGTGCAACCACGAGGAAGCAGATACAAGAATTGTTGTACTTACCTTGCATGCTTTGGAGCAGAGCATGAGAGTAATCAAAGTGCATACTGGAGACACAGATGTTGTAACTATCTTCATAGGGGCAAATTTTGATCTCGCCATGACTCAACCTCAAGCTGACATTTGGATTGCTTTTGGCATGGGAAGAAACTTTCACTATATTTGACATTATATATTCCAGCCTTGGAAAGGCCAAACCAAAGGCTCTACCTGTGTTTCATGCGATAACTAGTAGGCATGGTTAAGGGTGTGGCCATGCAAAACAATTACAGTATTAAGAATAGCAAAATTATTTTGAAGGGATTTAGGCCTTCTGTGCCCCCCCCCCCCCCCCCACCTCTCCAGTTATGCCACTGATTCTAAGTACTATTGTAATAGCTGTAATTAAATTAAAATGAGTGGCCATTTTGTTCTACGAGCAAATTTGGCAAGGGGTCTTTGGCCAAAATTGTTTATCATGACTTGAAAAATGCATGCACCAAATTTGGTACTTTTATCAGCTCTGTAAAAATAATGCCAAAAAATGTTCCAACTTGAGTACCAAAGGGGAGGGGAGGATCCAGGAGGTGCCGAGGATATAGGGTCCCCTCCGAACAATGAAATTATAATGTACAGGGGTACCAATAATATAGGTGATAGGACAACTGCATGCTAACTAAGCTCTTCATTGATAAATATATTATATTTATTACATGATAGCTAATAATATATGGGGTCTCTTCCTCATCATTATAACACTGGAACTGTCCCTGAGAGGCATAAAAAAACCCAACTCATATAGTAAATTATAAATGCACAATACACATGTAACATGACTATATATAATTGTATAATATATATTGTACATTCAGACTCAGCTCATTAAAAATTACACTAAAACCATCTGTTTATTTTAGTGCCCCGGTACTAAGATGTGTTCAAAACTAAGACAGCTATGACCTAAACATTAGCTTGTAATGAAATAGTAATTCTGACAACACTGTTTCATGTAGGTCAATTCACTCATTCTTTAATAAGGCTATTATTCACTGCTGTGGCCACTAACCTGTGTGCTTAAGGAATAGTTTGAGTCATGAGTATTTTTCAATTTATCTTGTCTTTCCTACATGTGCTTCAGTCAAATACATCAGCTAATGTGAACAAAGCATTATTACAAATAGATATGGACACTAGAAATGACCCCCCTGAATTAGAAAATATTGTGCATGCCATTGGCTGCCAAAAATCCTCTTTTATTGGATTTACACGACTTTTCTGACACACACGAGCACTTTATAAGACTTAGAATACACTCAGGAGCTGGAACTATTAACAGAGTATGCTCAATGTAATGGCTTAAAACATTGATAATCCCCTAGGAAATTGTGTCTTGAAGATGGAAATGCATAGATTGTCTTATCTATTTTATCTAACTGACTTATCTATTGTGCATATTAGATTAATATTTAGCTAGATAGGACATTCAATCAAACAAAATCCTTGATTCATTCAGTAAATGTGTAGCAGTGGAGGTTTACTGTTTACTATGTCTTATAAAAACCATCCTAGTTATGATTTTAGCTACAGAGTGAATTAACAATGTTAGGAGGCCCACTTACACTTCTAACTGTATAGCTAACTATTTATTGGGTAATACATAATAATACAGAAAGCATTTTCTCGGTAGCAATAGGATAAGAATAGTTAGGTTTACTTAATAGTTGAGTATACCTTATGCTGAAACGAAGCAAAGAAGCTAATCACTTCAAAACAGCTCAGGAATTTTATTTCTCTTCCAAATAATACAAATGTCATGGGCCTGCGTTGATTATGACAATGTTTTATTTATGCCACTATCAACACTAGTAAAGGGATTTTGGGCCTTGTCTCCCAGTCCAAGCTTTCCCTGACTTTTTTTTTTAAGTAATAAAGTAAAGCTACGTTTTGCTGAGCGAGCACATATATATAATACAAACAGAGAGGGCATGGTTGAAGCAGAAATAATGCTATTTCAAGGCTATTTACATTGTCTGCGTTTTTGTTACATCGTCATACTAAATCCCTTGTCAATAATTCCCACTGTAAGGTTATTAAAGTCTGTTTGATTGTATCATGGCAAATTAGATCCCAAGTGGATCGGTCCAAACATTATTACCAAGTTTCGCAGAAAATTGTTTATTATAGGGCTTGGAAAAAGATCATACTAAAACATAGTGTAAGAACCAGAGCAATTGACTCTACTGTTTTTTAAATGTAGTATAACCACTTCACTCACATTATCACCATTTCACACTCTGATTGTAACCCTACCCTTCCACATTACCTTCTACAACTTTTCCTTCATGTTTGTGCTCTTTGTGTTGCTAGTGTCTTATTGGTCAGTTTTATTGTCATGTGTTTCTCTGGTGATCTCAGAGGCCCGGCCTATATAAAGCTAGTCCTGAGTTTTCTGGGTCTCTTCTTCCTCTTATATTTTTTGTACTTCCTCCTGTTGCTATCATAGTTATCTATTATACTCAACTGGAACGGGGGTAGTATAGCGTAGGGAGTACCATAACTGAGAGGGAAGAGACTGGTGGTAGCCACTTGAATTAACTGAGACCTAATAATAAGCATAGTAAAATGAGCAGCTAACTGATTCCTCACTTGATAAACTTACCCATTCCAATAGTGAATTATTTGAGGAGTCTATTTTCTTTCAAGATAAGCACTTTATGAAGAAGAAACTCACATTTACTTTATAATATTCTTACCTCCACATCCAAATCTCTTGTTACTGCCTCCCCTATTCCTCTTCCTTCTGCCTCACCCACTCCACTCACTTCTAGATAAGTTGAGTTCCACAAGAACTCCAAAAATCTTCACTTGTCCTTCAATCAAGACTGCTATGGGGTTCTGTACCATTTCATCAGTGAAACACCGCACACCTGTAAAGTTCTACTACCTATGACAGCAAACTGGATGCAAAAATTTTTTATGGCAATATTAGCCTCAGATTGATGTACCAACTAGCTGTCTCAAGTACTATTAAGAGTCATCTAACGTTATTGCAGTTGGACTGTTGTTATTTTGTATTATTTTGCTGCTGTTACAACAAAAAACAAATTCAGATAGTTTAGTTTCTTTAACCTCAGATTTGAAATAATCATCCATTGTTGTATGTAAGATAAATCAGGATTCAAGCTGATTTTGTGCATAATGGCTATTCTGGCATAAGTACAAAACTCCTACAATAAAATATAGGATATTTTCAATCCAATGAAGATTGAAGTTCAATATAACTACACTTATTAAATAATATTATGTTCATTTTTAATTCATATTTTAATAGCACTAGGTAGCTAGATCGAATAAAAACTGAAAGGTCTTTACTAGTGGCTTAGTGAGGTAATATTTTAAATTTTCTCAAGTACAAACTTTTCTTCTCTATCAACTTAACAACAAGGTTTCAAGCAGCACTTTAAACTTTTTAAAACTCCAAGCACACTCACATTCAATTACTGTGATTCTTAGAAAACCAACATCATTAATTCTTTCAAAGTACTGACTGTCAGAGTTTCTGGTCAGCAACTAACTAGATAATTATAAGAGTTGTTGCAGAAGAATGGTTCCAGTACGGAGGAGAATGCTTATCCTTCATCTACAAATTCAGTTTTAATTGCATAAAGCTGCCAGCAAAAAAGTTTATTGTTCTTCCAGGTAGCTATTCTAGGCTCTTTTACTGTGTATAAACTGTGTATTTAAGTCAACTCTTCGAAATCAATTACTACTTACAGCAAACAGAAAGGGCTACTAGCTACTCAGTTCGATGGGGGACCGTTGCCGTGCACGGTCCTAGGGGGACCGTCCACTGTATTGCCCCGAACGGTCCGAGGGGACCGTCCGTGGCTAATGTTTCTGCATGCCACATGCTATTAGTCTCGCGGGGTGCGCTGTACTGGGCCCACACGCGGTGTTAATCAGGACACCAAATTACCACAAAACGCGAATTAGAACCGTGTCACTTATTGCTCTGCTCTCACAGTTCACTTTCATCTTGAAGAATGAAGCTGAAAAGAAGTTGAGAATGACCTTGGATGAAGTATTGGAGATCCATAGAGACAGTTACTTGTGTAGGCTTTGTTATATGCCATTTTTGAAGACGTCAGAATTTCGTCAGGAGATAGAAGAATTGGAATATTCTTCTCTTCTTCTCCTGACCAGAAGAAAAATCACTTCTGCATAAGCAAAAACTCGCCATAGTTAAACGGAGCCAGTGAGTTAAACAGCGAACCGTGAGAGCAGAGCAATAAGCGAAACTGTTCTAATTTGCGTTTTGTGGTAATTTGGAGTACTAATTAACACCGCATTTCCCCCAGGAATTCGTGGGTCCTGTACAGTGCACCCCCCCTCACTTGACCAGACCCTTTCCTCTGTTTGCGTTTGGTAAAGGGGTCTTTCCACGTGAGACTAGGGACCAATTATCGCTTTTTCTTAGCGGTAATAGTGATTTTATGGTCCGGGTGGCAGTTACAGAAGTAGACTACTAGGCTAAAATCATCTTCTCCATTTCATTGCTTCAAGGATGTTATCTTTGATGTTTACCGCGCTATGTATTTGTCCATGCATTTCTGTTGGAGTTTCACACTGTAAGTTATCAAAAGGGTGAACAACAGTTTACGAGTTTGAAATAGCAATGTCCTTATATCTAACTAGTAATGGTACTAGCCATGTTGCTACTGAGCCGTTTTTTCTTGTGCAGTCATTGGAACTCCCCCGAAATTTACTGAACAGCCTTCAGATACTGTTGTGCTTGTATCAGCTTTCCAAGAATTCAATGGTTCTCTGGTAAACCTTGTACTGCGCTGTGGAGTGGATGGTGACCCCACACCCTCTGTGACTTGGTTTAGAGGGAGTACTGACATCACTGCCCAGGGAATCACCCCAGGTGATGACAGCATAGGACTGAATGTTACTGAGGGAGAAGAAGGAGGAGCTTCTAGGACTGGCACACTCTATCACTGCAGAGCTACTAACACTATTGGTCTAAATAATGTCACTGTTACCATAAGGAGTAGAAACGCATCAGTATCTCATGCATGTACGTTGTTTGTTAGTTCTTTTTTACTCTTTCCATGTGACAAAAATCTTAAGGGTGCTCGCACACCGCCTACGCGCTCAATCCACACAAGTCTATTAAGAATCAATTAACCATAATAGTGACTTAAGCTCGTGAATTCCAAGCATTTTACTCCAGATCTTCCACCATTGTCACTATATATATATTTATTGCAGCTTTGATATTTTTACTTGAATATTTCCGCATCACGCGAGCGTTCTGTATTCTCCCATATTGTACGGTTTATATTGTACGCTCCTTGTAGCGCGCACGTAGCGAGTAAAATCAATGAAAATTGTATTGTAACCGGTTGAGAAAAATTTCAAAGAAGCAATAAATCACTTATCACACTCGTCGTACAATATGGGAATGATATTTTACTCTCACGCCACATTTTCACTCGCCTTTGGCTCGTGAAAATATTTTGCGTGCTCGTAAAATATTTTCCCATATTGTACTCTGACTCGTGCTATAAGTATTATATATGTATATATTTATATATGTTATAGTTATAAACCAAAATTGAGGTTTGTATGCGATTTATAAACTCCGAGACACGAGGGCGCAGCCCGAGTGGCGAGGATTTATAAATCGAAATACAAACCTAATGATTTTGGTTTATAACTATTTTATAGCCAGAACATAAACAACGAGCAAAGTATAGCGTTAGCTATCTTAGTAATTGTATTAAAGTACCCAAACTCTTCATTATTCCATTTTGCTTTGATCTGCCTTCTACCATAATTATGGTTGCTAAGAACTATATCAGACTTTTCCCCGCTAATACATTTTCTTACGGGCATACCAGACTGTATCAGATTTATAGTTCTTAACGACAAGCGTGGTCGCTCGGGTAACGGGCTATAAATATATATATATATATAATATATATATATATATATATATATATATATTTGTTCCTATAAAGAAGGAGCTATTGCTAAGGTAAGTGAAAGTCTTTATTTAGCTAAGTCAATAATCATTAACTAAATTGTGTTTGCATTAATTAGGCAATGTCTGAATTCAGCAAAACTAGCTAACTTATAGTGCAATTGGCTATAGCCAGTCTATCTTGTCAAACCCCCATCCTGTTTCTTTTTGTTTCTTTTTATTACCTCCTAAAGTGAAATCTTTCTAGAAAATGAGTCATATCCATCTTGACTTGCAGACTTGGATATAAAGTTATCTCAGATGAAGGAATGTTGACAGCGCTTAATAATTATACATTCAATTATCTTGACTTGACTGGATCCTTACAACTCACACACAAACCATGAATTTAAGTAAACTGTATCTAGCAAAGAAATTTACATGGTTTTGGCCAACAGTTCTTATTTGTACACAGATATATAGGCCAGCTCACTATCGTACAATTACTTCAGTTAAGCCTCATGCAAGTGTTGCTGTGTGCTAGCACCCTTAAGAAAGTAAAATTATAATAATCATTTTAACGTGAAGATTCTGTACTACTATGTTTTGGTCATTGTAGGTGGTAAGCATATAAATCTCATGAGATGTGTTGAAAGAATTTAGGTCAGACTTCTAGCAGCAATCAAAGGATAAGGAAAAACTATCAAACCACCAATCACTCTAGCTTATCTAACTACACCACTAACTCTAGCCTACGTTTGCATGCCAGAAAACTAACCCTTCACTCTGACAGTAAAAGCCATGTCACTAAATTAGTGGATTACACGAGACATTGCAGTGGGGCATGAGTAAAGCTCACTCAAAAATTAACTAAAGTATTAGTCAATAATTTGGCGAGCGAGCATAGCGAGCGTGACACTTACAGGGGTATCACAATTGAAAATCGGGGATATGAGTTTGTTTATATTATATGTGTGGACGTACGTATGTCATTTTGTACTTTGACCCTCGCGTATTTTTGTGTTTGCTCTGTGTTCGACCCCGTCCCAAACTTCACTAAACAGAATTCCTCGGTTTAGCGATCATTACCCTTATCACCTTAGAAATTGAATTATTTACCGCTTTGAATTGTTTTGCGGGTGCAGTTAAAATTAAAAAACTAATGGGAGCTCCATTTCTATTCGAGTTAGTGCGGTGGTAAGTTAATATGCTATTTGTCACAGTTATAAGCCCTACGCAACAGTATTCACTTGAAAATTCATTGTCCACTACACGAACCACAAAGGTATGTTCTGTTGTGTGGAAGTATTGTGCGTTACAACTACTATTAAGAATATCACAAAGAAAATTTTAAATAACGTGACTTGATTTTGTTGCTTCTGTTTCAATTCAAACAGTTGCGGGGGAGCAGTGGGTTACTATGGCATTGAAGTCCCTTTACCGTGTATAAGTAATTAAAAAACTCCACATTGCAGTAGCTTGAGTGTTAGTTGTTAAAATCAATCATTTAACAATAGTATAGTTTAAGGCTCGCTCACTATATACTTTTATAATACTTTACACTTTAGCAATCTTTTATGTTTCAAAAGAATTTTTTTTATACAATACACATGTAGTAGTAAGGGAGTACATTTCTGTACTTCTATACTTTTGTGTAAGTCTATTTGCATACCATTTTTTATTGTTGATTTTCTGCATAATTTGGAAAAAACAATTAATATATTCGATCAACACAACCTTTTTTTCAATTGTGTTCAAAGAAGCCTTTAATAGTGCTACAACATCGCGGATGTTTGCAAGCATTAATAAAAAAAATACAGCTGAGCATTTTTTAATTTGGTAGTAGCACTCAAGTATTGAGATTGCTGATTACATATAGTACCTGTTGAAGTAAATATCACTCTATATAACATTTCTTGCAGTTTTTGGTGGCTTCAGAGACTCCCCTGGAGGTGTTACAGTTAGGACGCGGATGAGAGGTTCAGTAGCATTGGAGTGTGCTGTGAATGCATCCAATCCTCCTCCTGTGATACAGTGGTATACAGTGGCTAACAATAACCAGCTAGGAAGTCTAGTTACACTCAGTGGTGGACCATCATTTGTAGAGTCTGTTCAAGATGGTCGCTACTTGTATTTTAGCGATGTAGATACAGGTGTTACCAATGTCCAATATACCTGTGTTGTTACTAATGCAAGGACAAATGAGATGATTCAGTCTGGTATAATATACACAGTTGCGGGCAACCTCCCTGTGGGTGAGCAGGCAATATTCTTAGTATTGGATCGAACAGTTGTTGCAACCATTGGAGAAGAACTAATTCTTCATATTTCAGCAGCATACGGGACGACGAACCCCTCTGAGACTTTTGATAGTAGATGTCGTCTTGATGGTGCTGCTGAGATATCTGGTATATCCACTCGAGTGACATACACGGTTCCAGATCCACCAACTGTAAATTCTATAATATGTACTGGAAGCGGAGGAGGCAGGACCTTGTTCACTACTACTCTCAATCTCACTTATGTCAGTAAGTTCTTCAAAATCATTGAAGCCAATGTTATGAAAATGTTTCCCGTTGTGATATGGCACCCATAAGTTTAAGTTACTTAGTAAAAATACAAGGTTTGATTGTTCTTTTGAGTATAATACAGTAGCAGCATAGTTGCTGTACCCTAACAATATTAGTGCAGAAATAGACAAATTAGTTACACGACGACGGTTGTCATAGCTCAGTGGTTAGAGTGCTTGTTTTCCTGGGTTAGATCCTTGGTGAAAGCCAAATTTTCTTATTTTATATTTTTAGAAACCCATTTAAGAGAGTAAATACATCTAATGAATGAGAAAAAGAATTGAGAAAATAATATTAATTGTAGTTAGTTACATTTTTTTAACCATTTCTATATTGCAACACAAGTATGTGTATGCTATTTTCAAATATTTAAGGTGATATTGAAGTATGCAAATGATAGCAGTCTTGCTACATATATTTTTGTAGGACCTCCTTCAATATTACAATCATCAATTGATCTTGTAATGAGAGACATTATTGCTGGAGGTCCACCAGTTGTACTGAGTTGCAGTAGTACTGGAATGCCCCTTCCACATGTACTTTGGTTCTATAATAGCATTAGCATTCCTATCTCAAATTCAAGTGGTGTCTTAGTAACTGCCCATCAGTTGACAATTTCTTATCCTGTGACCACCAAGTCAGGAATGTACCAGTGTTTTGTGGACAATGGAGTGTCAGCACCTCTGAATAATGTACAAAGGACTTGGATTGTGGAGATATCCGAACCAAGTATGGTTATATAAATGAATTTATATTTACTATTAATATTATGATCTGCTGAATTTAGTTACCCCAAAGTTTATTTCACTGGTGAACACCAACTTGGGTGCTGTAAAAGACAGGTTTAAAGGAACTCTACTAGTTTTCCCATTCAACTCAAGGGATGTCACAGTGTTTGTGGAAGTGCTCTCTCGTCCTTGTCCTTCTGTCCAGTGGCAGTTTAATGGAATAAATGTGTCAATGGAACACCCCTTATTCTCATTTAACAATCCATGTAACAATAAAGCCAATTTTTCTCCATATGAGTTTAATTTTACTATATCTAATCTATTTTTGGAGTCATCAGGCAATTACTCTGCATTGTTCAATAATGATGGATTTTCAAGAGTTCAAAGACTTCCTCAATTATATATAACTGTTCCAGGTAAGTTTATCTTGTAAAGTGGTTATAAAATGTTATTAATATTTACTAAACTGTTATCCTGTGACACAGTGGGTGTATGAAAGTATGTGTGCTATTCACCATACATTGAGATGTGCGTAATTATGTTCCCACAAGAGTTTGGGCATGCATTTAAACATTATAAATTTATATCATATAGATTCCCATTTAAGCTGATTGAAGAATACATACACAGCATGTGGAGTGCTGGACTTCAATAATAACAATTCAACATCACTCCACAGCACCAAGTGCAACAGAACATAGTAAACTTATCCATATGCAAACAGTACACATTAAATTCATTGCATTCATGCATTCACAAAACACATTAGCTAAAGTCAAAAGAATACTTAATTTATTAGCATTTCATTCATGAGGTCATAAACTTGTAAAGTCATGCTTATTTGAATTTTTGTGAGCATGACAAGCCTAGTCATTATAATAAAGACCAAGCTGCTCATGCCAAAGCACTCTGTATATGTCTACTAGTCCTTGTGTGTATGCTTCTACTGTATACGTTTATTCAACCACCTCCTGACAATCTCAAGGGAAAGCTAGTGGGTTGCTACAGTAAGGAACATTACATCACTTGCTACAGAAGTCTGGTGGCAGCATCTACTAACCAGCTGTGCCAGAAGTGTGGGGAGACTTGTACTGCCAACCCAGACAGTGACAGAACCAGCCAAACCCTACACAGCAGTGTTGTTCTGTGCTACTTCATAACCACTAAATAATATAGTGTGTTAATGTGTGCCATTGTAGTTTAAAATGTTTGCGTTAATGCTATTGTGTGTACAATTAATCTACTTTATGTAGTGATAATGATAGTTATTGTGATTTTATAGTGTCTCCACAACTTCTCCAAGTCAGTTTAGAAGTCAAGAATAACCCAGGAGTCACTTGCCTATTGGGTGGTAGCACAGCTATTCTCACTTGTGATCTTGTCGGCTATCCAAGGCCCAGCGTAGAATTCTTACATAATAGTACACTCATTGTACCTACCAGAAAGTCTCGTGTTTCAAACATTAGTTTTGATCAGGTTAAGTTTTTGTATTATTTTACACACTGTAAGTTTTGTGTAATGCAAACAAAACAATCTCTGTATGAACACGTAAATGTAGCATGCTCATTGTTATGGAAGTTTAGTTGAGTGATGTATAGTGATTCCATTGTTGAGCTAAACATTAAAAAAAACAATAACAATTAATTGTGCACTCTAAATTACTATAATGTGTTTAATCAACATTAAACTTATAAAGTGTTGGATCTACTACATCTAGGCTATTGTAGTTTTGTGTCAGTGCTTGTAGAGACAGTAGTATAGCCCATAGAGTGATATTAAATACATTTAATTGTTAGCACGTCTAGTACCTAATGTCTATATTAATAATTGTTTATTTTTTAGATTGAAATTGAAAATGTGGATCAGGTAGATCAAGGTCATTACCATTGTAGAAGTACAGCTGCTTCATCCATTTTATCATCTCCTTCCACGTTGTTTAAATACTGCTGTAAGTGTGTTAGTTTAATTTTGGTAGAATTATTTTTACTGCTATAAATTTTGTCCCACACAAGCAAAAAAATGTCATATACAATGGGTACCTTATAAATTCATAAGAACCATTCTGTTCCCTATATTTGTGTTTTTCTATTTCTCACAGCATTTCCAAAAATAATTGATATTACTGGTCATGTCAGTGTGAAGGAAGGCGATAGAGTGAACATTATCTGTAAAGTTGATGGATTACCCATCCCCAATGTGGTTTGGTTCAAGGATAATATAAAGATTCAGAGTCAGGGAGACCACTTAATATTTAGTACTACCGATGACAAGTCTACCTCCATTATTTATATCAGATCAATGTCCATCAGTGATAACGGAATATATACATGTAAGGCAAGTAATGCTGCTGGCTTTGTGAATAGGACGGTTGGTTTACAAGTCATGCAAGGTTAGTCAATGTTTGCAAAGTGGTCTTTTTTCGGCAGATAAGTAAAATTGTTCAACATGTTATGCTCATAAAATACATTTTAAATATTACAGTTAAATATTTGAGTTATCTTAGCTAAATTTCAGATACATTTTTAAGAAACTTATAACTCGTAGTAGGGACATTATCTTATTTTTTCTTACTTGGGACAGGCTTAAGGTGCAATAGGGACATGAACTTTCAATTTAAATTTTATGAAATAGCGAAGCAAGAAAGTTGTTTAAGCTGGAAAATTAGCAATTCTACTTAGAGTTCCTGGAAAATTTGATAGAACATTTAAATCGTTTCATTTTAACATATAAATATGGAAAACATACATTAAAACCTAAGTGCTTGGAGGAGAGAGGCACAGTGGGGTCTTAGCTAGCTGTTTTGTCCGCTCATTTACAAAAGAGTGGCTGTCCAAACCTAGACATCTAACTATTGGGTCAAGTTTGTATACTCTGACAAAATCTCACTTTTCTCTCTTGCCAATTATCAAGTTCAGAAAAAGATATAGTAATTCTGTCTTGTTGTTTAGATTCAACCAATAGTGTGGATCCATTGGGATATAGTATTGGTATTTCTATTGTTGCTACAGTGATCATCTATACTACAATTCTTCTGATTATTATGTTTATTTGTCGATTCAAACCTCACCACTCAAAGTAAGATTTATTTATGATTGGTTATTTGTTTATGTGTTCTTGATACCTCAATAACTGAAACAAAGAAGATTTTTTTTTTTAGTGTATATGCATTTTACAGTATTCAAAACACTACTATAAAAAATAAACAGCCTAAAAAAGCAGCCCTTGGTTGTTGTTTTTTTACTTCAGTACCATGAAGTTCCTGAAGCCATAGATAAACATTGTTAATTTGAAAAGATGAAAGCGAAGCTGAAAAAAGGAGAGAGGATAAAGGGAGACAGGAAGGAGGACAGAAAACAACAATATGATTGCATATTCTAGTTTTAGACATACCATTTTGTGTTGGCTTTGTGTTTTGCGAGCATGAAACAATGAGCTTGCTGACTGGGTATCGATTATCTCTGTATCAAATGTGCTAAACTCGCCCAGTGCTCATGCATGTAGTTAATTTGTTGTTGATGTAGCTGTTAGAAAGTTTTATGCATTTGTGTACTGTAGAAGTAATGAAACAGTAAGGCAGAATGAACAATATTATGACTGTATTCCACAAAAGTAAGTTAGACATGATTCAAAGTGATAGCTAATTGGATGAATAATGACCTCATATAAACATGCATAGTATTTTTAATGTTAACACTTTTTTTAGTTGATTCAGCCAGTACTTAATTGGTTTTGCATTTTATTTTTTTGGATTCAATCAAATTCATCTGTTGTTATTTATCGACATAACTTTAAAAAAAAAACATTACACTCCTTAATGCCACACATACGCCGGTAGTGTGCATAAATAATATTATGGTGCTTGTTGTGGAGACCCTTGGTTAGAGGGGCCGCAACTGCATCCATGATAGTACTAACAAGCTAGTACTACTGCAGTGACAACCATAACAGGCTTAGTGTTAATTCTTTATCAGCATGTGGAGAATCCCAACTAAAAATGTGTGCATGGTGTTTAAAAATAGTACAGATGAGGATAGATGGAAATGATGTGAAGAGAATGTAAAGTATGATACATGTGGTTGGTACAGTGTAGTATTAGAGAGAATGGTAAAGGGTTGAAACAAAGATAAGTTAATAACGATAATGAGTAAAGGTTTGAAACATAAATACACATGTTATTCGAAATAATAGGTTAGTTGAAACACGTGATGTGTTGGGGGTATCCACAACATAGTTGCCGATTAGAATGGTTTCGATATGAAATATAACACAGCTGACGTGTAAAATTTGTCCATTAGAGGGTGAAGATGTAAATCAAGGAATTAGTCATGAGGTGAAAGGTGTGTTACTATGCCTAAAATTAAATGAAGAAGTCAGTAAAACGTACTGCAGTAACACACGGAGTCTGTGCTGCAAGAGGTTTAGGTGTTTATATACTCATGCATTTGAAGCTGTATAATGGCATGATGTGAGATAAAAACAATTGGTACACTTAACCACATTGTATTTTAGCCACTTGGCAAGAATATATTTAAAAAATGTGTAATTAATCTTGGTTTTAAATAAAATATCCTATTCACCTCTTCAAATCTACCTTTGTGTGTCAGTAATAACAAAGACATTGTAAATGCAGTAGCAAATTGTCTTTTTATCATTCTTATTATTCTCTACTACTTGATTTGGTTACATCAGTTCATGTCTCCTGCTATATTTTATCCTGAGTAATCTTAGCTCTTTTTAACCTTTCCTTTATTGAGTTCTTTCTTCCTGAATCATGAATGCCCTTCTCCCTTTGTCTATCTATTCTGCTTCTCAAGCTCTCTGTCTTTCTATTTATGATTGCGGATTTAGGCTTTGTGAAGCTATCGCCTCCTGTAAGTTCCTCACCAATTTCATCTGTTTAGTTACAATGAGTCATTGTTTTAAATTAATAGCCTTCATTTCGAATGTCGTGGGACTTTACCCATTAAGTTTGAGATGACTTTTTACCGACCGAGCTCAGCTTATGAATTATACAAGAATACACATATTTAACCCTCAGCGCGCATGCGCGAGAGGCTTATAGTGTCGTCCTGTCTGTCTGTCTGTCTGTCTGTCTGTCTGTCACGCTCTGATTTTGGAGATTACTGACAATTAACAGTTGATTTAGGTATGAACTTACTCAGGACGAAGATTAAAGACCTTTTATTGTGCTACTTTTTTTAATTTTGGACTATTCGTTGAGAAAAAGCGAAGCTTTCAACTCCGCGTAGGTATTTTATGGGCAACGCCCCCTAGCATCATGTCATAATCACGTGAGCAAATAATTTCTGCAGCCAGCAGTGTACTTAGCTTTATGTTCAGGCTCCTAAGCGTTACTCCAGGGAAGTTAACGGAGTTGAAAGAAGTGAAGTTTCGCGTTGAAAATGTATACTGGTGAGTGTTTCTGGCTAGTTTAGCTTCTTCCCTTATGAAGACTGCGTTTCCATGTATCATTTTCATTGGTCGAGCTATTTTGATACCTCATTAAAAATAGCTAACAGATTGCTTGTTCTTTTGGAAGGAGATTATATTGTAATAGCTAGGTAGTGTTTAATAGCGCTGAGGGTTCGCACCTTTGGTGCTTCATATCATCAGTGGTCATCGTAGTTACTGACAAATAAGCATATATAGATTAATGAAAAATTTGCTGCCAATTTCAGGGAAAAAGTTAGATTGCTAGACAAAACTTTCACATGCCACCAAAAAATGTTGCCTCTAAATCAATAAACGTGCTGGCATAGTATTTTTTACTATTAATTTGTATATTAATATAATTATTATTATTATTATGTAGCTCGATTTCTCAGAACAATCAGGATATGGCAGTAGATCAATGTGCAGCATATGGTGTCAATACTGAAATGAATAGGATGGCCTAAGATTGATTGTGTGTGTGTCTTTATTTTTGTTGTTGAATCTCCATTAGTATTAAACTTGTAAAGTAGTTTGCAATAATTAAACATTTTGTTAAAGTATAGGCTATTATTAACTATTCTATGGTTATACAATGTTTTATTTGTGTTGTTAGTAAAAAAAGTTTCAGTAAATGGATACCGTTTTTGATCAAACTATCAGTGACTTAAATTATAATTGATTTAACCACTTTTTAAGCTACATGTTTAAGCAAGGTAACCACCAAAATCTTAAAAGATTGTTATCTTCTCACTGCAGCCTTTTATTCATTGTAGACTTCTTTAGGTTAACTTTAATACACATGGGTAATTATTGTGACAAACCTGTAGTTTAAAATATGTAACTTAGATTATGCATTAGTTTATGTTACAAACATTACAAGTCTTAAGTCATTGCATTGCCTGCTCCCCAGAAAGTTTGGCTGGTTATCATACAGAGTCTAATAATATTAACTCATATGATATCTAACAATTTTAGCTTCTATGTATGGATGAAGCAAGCTAGTTAGGTATTAGCTATTGCAGAGAAAAGAAATATTTGAGGAGGATAGAGAGAATAGTTGTAAAAATATTTGACTAATCAGAGAACACAATATATGTCATAGTGCAGAGTGAAGCAGCTAGATTTGGAATTGCTAGTTTTAGTTGAAATTGAACATTTTATTTGCTTAATGATTTGTTTCCATGTAATTTTATTACTTATTCATTCTTATAACCTAAATACATTTTTGACATCCGAACAAAATGAACTTGCACATAATTACGACTACCAAAACCAACAGATTATACCACCAACAGTATTGTACCTACAAATTGTATTTATTACTTGATCTCAGACTACATTTAATTGAAGCTTATAGCAATGACTCTCCAGTGCTCAAATGAAAGCAAAGTAGGACTGATGGTTGTCATGGGTTGAATCATCATTAGATTACAAGAGGTCAACATTATTTATTTTTACATATGCTAATCACAATTTAATTCCATTGTTGTCAAAAAGTTATTTGTCTTCCTTAATTTGATTTTGTGTTGACACTCCCACCACAGAGACAATAGGGATATTAAGGAGAGGAGTCCACTAATTGCAGCAATTCTAGTAGCCCATGGGATATTTTCATTTGTAGCTCTCCAGTGAAAGGCAATGGTGATGGGATTAGAGTCCGAGAAAATCTTTCAGTAAATTTAGTAATTACAAAAATAACATTCCAGCCCATAAAACCATGCAGTAAGTACCAATACAAGCAGTCCTGTCAAGACCAGCAAAAACAATTATTGTAATAACTGTAATGGATGTAAACAACTACAAGAACAGTATAGCTAAAGCTTTTTAAACAGAAGAAAAACACATTATTGTGATATTGTTCATTACGTTATTAGTCATTTGGTGCTGATTGTCATTAGTTGTACAAATAAAAGAAAATGTGCAAAATGTAGTATCGTGGGCCAGACCCTCTACCTAGTCGCTCCACTTAGGTAATGGGTCTGGCCCGTGGATATGCAAAACCTGCGATGAATCCACGTTATCTTTCGCATCTGACAGAAAAGCCGCTCAAAGTTCCACTACTCGTAAACGCTGCATGGAGGAAGGGAAGATACTATCAGTAGTATCCTCCCTTCTAGCATTTAGTATCCCCATGCACTCACTGAGCAACACTACATATGCTGGATAGAATGCCTACTTCACAATACAAAAAAGGGTCAGCTATTTTATAAAACTATAAATTTGTATAAGTAATAGCACCTGTAATCTAGCTATAAACAAAGCTGATCGCATCTGAATCAGCCCTGGTCTCACGTAACCAGACCCTTCATTATCCTTTACCCGCTACGAGGGCCAGGGTACGTAGCGGGTGAAGGGTGGTAGAGTGTCTGGCTACGCGAGACTAAATCAACCTCTGCCAACATTTGCAGTATTACTAGGCCACACTTCACGCTCGCGCTATATTATTGGGCATGCTCTATACTTAGCGTCTAGCGTCTGGAGCTTGTATAAAAAGAGCTAGACACTATAAGCACCAAAATATCCAATTTTTGTGTGAAAACACAGAAAACGCCCATTTATGCATTACCATATTACCGAACAGTGAACTCTTCCTAGGGAGGAAAGAAGATTCACTTACAAGATTTGGTGACTGATAATGTGCCAAGCTTCACAAAGCTTCAGGATATTCAGTGTGAATTGTAAGTAACTTAGGAAAAGTGCTACAAGTATGTACAAATTGTTTGCTGTACTAAGGTGCCAAGTAAGAGGAAAGAAAGAAAAATCAGATATTATTAACCGATTTCCAAAGTTGCTCAGCATCCATGTTACAAAATGGACAAATCGGTATGTTAATTATTATTCATAGTTGTAGTATTTTCATTCGTTATAATGCAGGATAGGAACTCGGCAAGTTCAGATTCAGGTATCTTATGTTGTGCAAACTTAACAATTTATTTTTATTCATACTAATATGTCAAATAGAAAACAACTTTGACTATTTCTGGTAGCAGTAAAGTAAAGTATAAATTAATCGGTGTCGTAAAATTTAGCAAGTTTTCTGAATCTATGGTATTCGGTCTCGCGTTGACAAAAGTCAGTGGTTTATGTTGATGATAACAAAGTAATTTTTCTGCTTAGGTAAACCTGTATAATGATCCCAAAATATTTGTAAGGTATTACCAGTTAGTGTTACAACTGTGACAATGCAAGACCCATTCATGGTTTTCTATGAACTTGATGAAGGTAACGTACTATGAATTATATGAGCACACAAATGAATTCTAGTTCTATTTGTGCAGACCACACCGAATTCAAGAATTTGCCTCTATATGCTATAACAAATCTGCTTTCCCATGAATAATTAACAGATGAGGTAGTTATTTTTATGTTCTATAAAGTAATTACCGATCATTATAAATTTGTATGTATATACAGATTGTAGAAACATACTTAGGCCTTGTAGCTGGTCATAGCAATGTCGCAATTGAAACTACACATTTTGAGGTGTGTATGGAAAAACTTCTTAACACACACACAAATACACATGCACACACAGAGATATATATACACAGACACACATACAATGTCAACAGATGAAAATATATTCCAGGATGTTATACAATTGTTTTATTCAATTAATTAATTAATTAATTAATTATTTATTAATGTTTTACCTATATAGGAGTGCTTCAAATTTCCGGTAATGGCTTGGGAGAGACGGAACTTAATCAAGAAGAAGTAGACTGTGAGCTTGAAAGAAGGTATATTGTCAACCATTTATATATCATATTATAGTAGATAAGATATGCATTGTTTTATAATAGTGTTGTTCAGTAGGTCTCATGAACAGTTCTGAATTTCATTTTGTGGAAGAACTGTAAATGAGTGCCGTCAGCCATTCATTCACTGTGTTTATTAAACTTTGTGTGCATGCATGACAGGGTTCTAGTTGTTGTCCTGTCAGTTTGTGTGTCTGTATGTCTGTCACGCTGTGATTTTAGAGATACTGACAATTTACCATTAATTTAGGTAGGAACTTACTCAGAACAAAGATTTAAGACCTTTTATTTTGTTACTTTTAAATTTGGGATTATTTTTGAAAAAATGCAAAGCTATCAGTTTCGCGTGTACTCTTTTTGTCACGTTGTAATTACGTGAGCTAATAATTAACCCTCAGCAAGCATGCGCGAGAGGGTTACAGTATTCGATTTGTCTGTCAGTCGGTCATTCTGTCACATGGATCTTGAAGATGGCAACCTCCCGAAGATTGAAACAAGCATCAAAATGTTGCACTAGACATTTTAAGTCCCATTAATGTGCCAGAATTTTTCATTTGGACTTATTTTTTTCTGAAAAATCTATTTATTAATAGGCTGTACGATTGTAAGTGATTATTGGTAATGCCCCCTATAGTCACGCCATACTCATGTGAGCAAATATTTCCTTTGCTGCCCATGGTAGTTTTTGCATTACATTTTTTTCAGCGGTTTACCTGAGTGCTTGGAGTTTCCCATTGACATTACTGGTGAGGTGAGTGTCGCTGATAAGTTACTCTCATGGAGAAAGCAGTCATTGCACAAGTGCTCGACTTACTCAAGCTTTATATCGACATAGTGAACATACATATTGGCATATTCATATTCATATTACTCCAAATAAATTTACTTTTGGTCTTTGTAATAGCTAGTTAATATATAGTAATGCTGTTAATATCCAGTAGATTTGCTTTTTGCTGAAAAGTTAACCGAGTACTTGAATTGAAGTTTCTTGTTGAAATTATCGGGGGGTGTCCCTTACCTGTTTAGATTCTCAGCATTTACATGTACCTGTTTCATTGCACAGCTTTATTGATACCTCATTGGTCTGAATAATTATAACTAGTTTAGTAGTGCTAGAGTTCGCAACTTTGATGCTTCAGTTACTATTACATTCTGTACAATTCAGACTACATTGTAGTCTAGCTCTATAGCCAGAAACTCTTCCATGACTCTCTAATTATAACTGCAGTTCTCACTCTCTCTTTTCTATATAATGTAAATTTATACATAACTAAAATTTAGACTTTTTTTTCTGAATGACGAAGGTTTAACTCTCGGAATCATTATTAAATAGTATATGATCACTGTTTAATATTATGATAAAAAGATGCTACTAGATAACCTTAAGTTAAGGAGACCTCTAGAGCTCTGGCTGTCTATGCTACATGCAAGTCAACAAGCAAAATGTTACCAGTTAGCTGTCTTTTGTTTGTTTT
>WLWD01004187.1_pt1 | contig 35749 bp, 22 predicted proteins | sample 6712731 | NCBI WGS metagenome assembly WLWD01 (sample SAMN12718690, study PRJNA576275) | sponge metagenome | isolation source: marine sponge | host: Mycale hentscheli | place: New Zealand: South Island, Marlborough, Capsize Point | collected 2014-11-01 | reverse complement strand
ATTGTTTTGTTGTTGTGTTTTTCCTTCCAAGCAGTTGCAGAGAGTTGTTACTATGGCACTGAAATCCCTTTACCCTGTATGCTAAATTAAAAAACTGGACCTTATTTTCAGTAGCTTCGTTAGAAGTCAAAATCATTCATATAAAAATAGTATAGTCTTTAGGCTCGCTCGCCATTTGTATTCAAGCACATCACTAGTAACATAACTGTGGACCACTTCTTACTTGGATTTTCTCACCGTTTTAAGTCAAGTTCTGACTTTTACTACTGCAGCTATGGAATTTACTATTGGTTAGTAGCAAATATCCAGTTAGTTGGAACAGATTAATATAGTGTAATGTCAGAATTGAGAAGGAAAAACCAATTAAACAGCAAAAAGAAAAAAACTAAAAAAAACACCCACCCAGAACAGGTTAGAAAACAAGAATAAGGCGGTTCCCCACAAAATAAAAAAAACTAAGAAAAAAAAAACTCCTGTTCGGGAATAGCTAGGAGTTTAATCTAGGCTTCCTCCCTCTTCTCTGTTTTTCTGTGGGAAAGAACAGCTTGATGATACCCCAGTCACATTTATTTTAGGCAATTATATACTGGAGGCAATAAACCAGTGTCCCTGTTCATTGATGGTCCACTCATTCTTATTTGCCAAGACTCTGAGTAACATCTATTGTGAAGTTCTTGCTAGTGATCTACTATTTTAGCATTCTCCCAATCAACGTGGTGATATTGCTGCATTGCATGTTGAGCAACTGCAGATGTGCTGGTGTCTAGCAATTTCAATGCTCGTTGATGTTCTTTTAGTCTATGTTCTAGCATCCGTCCAGTTAGGCCTATTAAACCATTGTGCAAGGCTTACATGCTATTAGATAAACCACTCCTTTTTTTTTAATAGGTGGAAGTCTAATGTCAAGGCAATGTAGAATTCTCTTGATATTTTCTGACGGGTTTTTCACAAACGGTAATGCTACTATCACTTTTGAAGTATCATCTTTCGTTGTGTTGTTTTTTATGACTTTTGCCTGCTTAGCAATCCTCTTGATGAAATGAATGGGATAGCCGTTCTCTTTCAAAGCAGTTTTCACATGTAAATTCTCTTCTACTCTATCCTCATTATTGTTTCAGATCTTTCCTGCTCTGTTGAAGAGTGTTTTGGAAACAGCATTTTTGTGTTGTAACAGATGATGGGAGTCAAATGAAAGATACTTGTCTGTGTGGGTTGTTTTCCTGTAAACTTTGGTTGTCAAACTGCCATCACTATGGTGCACAATTTCACTATCCAAGAAAGACAGTTCACCATCAAACTCTCTTTCAACTGTGAAATTGATAGATGGTTCGATAGAATTTAAGTGAGGCAGAAAGTCATCAACCAAGTCAACTTTCATTGCTGTGCAGATATCATCCACATATCTTTTCCAAAAGACAGGATGAGTAGAATTGTATGTGGTTAATGATTTTTGTTCCACTTCTTAATGACACTAGTTGTGTACCAACTGGTAAATCTAGTTCTCTGATGAAATTTGAGAACTCCAATGAATTGGCCACATATGTGAGCTTGTCTTTCCTACTGAAGGTAATAAAATAATGGTAACTAGATGTTTACCATATTATAGCTAGAGACCAGTTAGTCAAAGATGATACCTTATCTGAAAGTACAAGCTTGTGTCCAAAGGAAGTGTTACATTGCTCACATTGTGCCTCGTAATGAATATTATTACCAACAGAAATTTGGAACAGCAATGGGTTCCCCATCTCTGTAACTATAGCCAACTTAGTAGAGTATGATATACCTTTTGAAGACAATGACATAAGTCAGTGTCAGGTACAACCTCAGAGAGTTTCTAGTAAAGATTTACACGGTATTGACCCAAATATTAAAGTCATGGCAGAAGCTTTCACATATGTGATGGTTTTGAGATAAGAAAAAGATGTAGAGTTTATTTGCAGTATGAAAGATACAAGTATTATAGAAAGAAAAGAGATCATCAGAAAGAAAAGTATGTTATTATAACTATCCAGAAGTATACTCAGGGCATGGATCTGGCGTAATACATACATGAATTTAAACAAACAATGAAAAGGGAATATATTGTGAAAATAAAGTGGTCAGAATTGCTTTAAACATAGAATTTGCATTTATAATGCAATTCCAAACAAAATAGTCTAATGGAAGTTTGTGACAAAAACTGACAGCCAAGCCGTCATTTTCCACTTGTCACAAAATATATCCCCCTGTTATATTTTCTTGTGTTAAGAAGAGAAAGCGAGATTAATTTACTGCCTGACTATCTTTAGCGAGGGCCTATAAAAGAGAATGATGAGAGGTGCCACAACTGTAAAGGAAGCCCAAGACAAGCTCAATCTGTGCTCTTACAGTAAGCATTGCATGGCTACTGTGTTAAGAGAAAACCCCTTTTTTCCGAGTGAATTGGCTACCTCTATTCACAGATACATGGAATTTCATCCTGAGTGTGGCAGGAGTAGTGTACAGTTTGGAACGCTTATCATACCCTTGTTGAGCCCAGTCCAACCACCAACAACACAATATCCACAGAAGTATTACTAGAACTCTGTCAACAGTACACTCATCTAGACAGTTTCTTAGACAACAGCCACAAAATAATTACAAGTAAGACGGTCAGAACTTTCTAGTAGTGGTGAACAACAGCAACCATTCTCTTGTTTCTTGTGCCATGAGCCAGGTCATAAGGCTAACTTCTATCCTGGAAGAGGAAAGAACTTCTCATGGAATGAAAGTAAGAGGAATGTGAAGAGGTTTTTTCAACTATCTCCTGTGAGGTTGGTACTCTCACTTCATTAGAAGACGCTAGCGCTAGTGCTAATGAACTAGCACATTCTGTTGAGCTGAGTTTAGCGCAATTAGAATGTCCTGGTAAATTTCGAAATTATATCTCAGACACCTTGATAGACTGTAAGAACTTATGCTAATAAAAGAGAGAGAAACTATTAAACTTATTTCTTTAATAGGTTTTTTGGTACAATCTTAAATCAGCATGTAATGTATAGTAGAAAATATATTTTTGTGACTAACTGATTATCTGTTATTGTAGCTTATTATAGTAAATTCCTATGGATTGCTCAGACAACTTAGTGTTGTAGTAGGGTGTGATACAGTTTATGTCTTAGTTGCTGATGCGCTCACACAATTGTGAGACTTGCATTACAACTTTTTTAAAATAATATTTGTATCTATAACAACAATTAAAGCTCTCTAGTAATTGTAGTAAACATAATTATTCAGATAAAATATCTAAGATTTGTATAGGCTATAGACAATAGATGCTGATACCATAGGTAAACTTATAAAAAGCCCTACTTCACATAATAACTGTAGCAGTGACTAGACTTTCTGGTTGATAGTCAGCAGCAAAACTATTTGTACTAGTTTAAAAATCTTATTATCAGTGACTTATTACTAATTAATATTGATATCAATACAATATGCAATAATAAAAAATGAAACATATTTATTTAGAATTATAATTATGAACATATCACACACTCAAATACAATTACAGTATTGGCACTCCATTAAGAATCATTCTCAGTATTCTTTATAACAACTAAACTATATGCTTGATTATTAACTAGTTCAATGTTCTCTTTTTTATTACTATTTTGTTGCAGTTCAGTAGCAATGACAGTCTCAACAATATTATCAATGTCTTCATATTCATCAATTCCATGCTCTACTTGGTGATCTCTGTTTAGTTCAGATATTTGATTTGATGAACTCTTTTTATGTATAATGTGATAGACAATACATCCAACAATCATTGTCACTGCCATACATATTATAATATTTACTACCACTGATATTATTATAGGTACTTGTACAGGTACTGATGAAGGCATTATATAGATATATACTACTTCTTTATCATCAACAGTGTCAGTTGAAGAATTTTGAAGGAAATTTGTATTAACAGTATTATCATTCTGGAACAGATTAATATTATTGTTAGTTGTTGAATCTGTATACACTACAGGCAATGTGGTGTCCAATGATTCTGATCTCATGGAGGTTTTGTCATCCAATATGTGATTAGTAGATTCCATAATCGTTGTTTCTTCTTCAGTTCTTTCCCCAGTTGTAAATCTAGGGAATGTTGTTGTTTCCGCTAAGTTAATAAAAATAACAATTATTAAGCTGCCTTAATTAATTAAACAATTAATGGAACTAATTAATTATTTGATAAAAATTTTAATTAATTAATCATCATAATCTAACTGTATTATTTATATACTGGAATTATGTCTATTTGCAGTCACCCCGTAGGAAATGCATTAAAGTAAAAAAATAATAATGTTTGGTAATATTGTACCATACTACAATGTTCTTGATGGTTATTAGATTAGGTTATAATATCCTCACAAGGTTGAGCATGGTTCATTTATTTTGTAATACACAATAGAGTATTACTCATTTAATACCATAGAATTTTACTGATCAGATTGATGTTGTTTAAGTTTAGCCTATGTCACTCCCATAAATACTCAGCCAAGAGGCCCATAACATTCTTCTGTATCAAATTAATAAATTAATATATAATATTTATTTTTACAAAGGGCTTAAATGGACAAATAGGGGTTAAATTTAATAAAATAGGAGAGTAAAAATGTATTGTCAATGATGTTACAACTGAGATTTTAACTTATTTATACTAAATTATCAAAATTTGTTATAGAATAAAAATTGATAATAAATCTTGTTGATATTTTCGCATGATAATAATAAATACTGTGAAGTCTACTAACAGTTGTCACAGAATAAATTTTATAGGCTGAGAGGTGGAACCACATTTCCTTCACTCACACAATAGAGTATGGTATAATAGTATTTTGATGATAAATATATTGCGGATGAGGAATGTATTGGAAGAGCAATCGTAATCAATTTTTTAATTGCATACCATAAAGTTTTTACTACTGAAATTTTCAACGCATATTCCCTATCGGCTGTAAAATGTTATTATTGTGGTTTTAGACACTAAAGGTTATAGAACACTTGATGTTGCTAACAATACAAGGATTATACCAATGAGACTTAGTTAAGTACTATAATTATACACAGGGATAAGTTAACTAAACATGGACATTATGTTTTTGGTTGCAAATCCTGTTGGTGCAATTAAAGTAGATTTTGGTGTTCAATATACATAGCCTGATAGGCATACAATTGCTCATAACTTCAATTGACTTACACACTGGATTTTGAATAACTTGATCCCTGAATATCACTTCACCAATATAAATTACTCCCACAGTTGCAGAATTAGTGAATTCAATATAATATATGTTACCATCTCTAGTTGATGATGTGGTAATGTATATAGTCTCCAGAGACTCACAGTTTTGTTGTAAAGTTAGTGTTGTACTACCAATTGGAGTTGTGGATGTGAATCCTGGAAATACAAAATCTCTGTGAATATTGATTGTCAGACCTGATCTAGGTATAGACCATGGAGTACAGAGAAATATGCTCGGTTCTACTTCTTGTAACATAAATGAACTAGAGAATCTAAATCCAATAGCATATGAGGTAGTAGTCACATCTACAGTGTAGAGTTGAGAAGCCCAGGTACCTCTCTGACTAACATCAAGTGTAGGAATAATTCCGTCAATGAGAGTTCCATTAAAATTACTCATTATTCCACCAGTACAATCACAGAATCTTTCATCGCTTGCACCAGTCATCTTACAGACTGAGGGACATCCTGCATTAGAATCAGATCCATTGTTGGAAGATACCCCTGTTAGCGTATATGCAATAGGTCGGACAATGGCTCCTACATTTAGCATCAGTGTAACAGCTGTATGAATGGAATAGAATACTCACTCACCATAACAAGTACTGCATAGAGTCATCAAAAACACCAACCCTACAGCCATCGAGCCAACCACGGTCCACAGTCTACGGCGAGATACAGAGAAGCACTTTTTTGTCGAATCCGAATCCACACCCCTCTGCGTTGCTCAGCAAGATGCTCGAAGATGCCACTTGGTCCATCCCGGAAACGAAGGGAACGATACGGGGAATCCCCCTAAATGAGCATCTTCCAGTCCATAAATTGTTAGCGTAAAGTCTAGCTTTTTGCGATTCGAGGACCCTGGGTGGGTAGTCACTGCTTCCACCTTGAAGTGGAACTCATAACATAACTTTTTACCACTTTTAACTTGGATCTTCTTCTAACTTTTACTACTGCAGTATGCTATGGAATTTACTATTCGTTAGTAGCAAATATCCAGTTAGTTGGAACAGATTAATATAATGTAATGCCAGAATTGAGAAGGAAAAACAACAACATATAAAACAACAACAACTCAAACAATAATAAACAATAATAATCAATAAAATAAAATAAGAAAAAAACTCCTGTCGTAGAGTCGGGAATATCTAGGAGTTATCTAGACTTCCTCCCTCTTCTCTGTTATTCTGTGTGAAAGAACAGCTTGATGATACCCCAGTCAAGCTTATCAAGGCTAGTCTCCTGGGAAGTTAAGGATAACAGGTAATCTAAGCCCTGTATATAGAACTCAGAGACCTGAACATACAAACTCATAACATAAAGATCAAATTACTAATGAGATGAGAATGTACAAGATAATTGAATTTGGAGAATGTGCATTGAGGTGAATGGCATGAATAGTTTAAAGCTACACATTTATTATTTATTTATTTATTTGTTGTTTTGACATTAGTAGCGGCTTGCTGGTGATCTACTATTTTAGCATTATCCCCCAATCAATGCAGAGATGTTGTTGAATTGCATGTTGAGCAACTGCAGATGTGTTGGTGTCTAGCAATTTCAAAGCTCGATGATGTTCTATTAGTCTATGTTTTAGCGTCCATCCAGTTAGGCCTATATAAACCATTGTGCAAGCCATACACGCTATTTGATAAACCACTCCTTTTTTTAATAAGTGGAAGATGATGTCAAGGTAATGTAGAATTCTCTTGATATTTTCTGACAGGTTTTTCACATACTGTAATACTACTGTCACTTTTGAAGTATCATCTTTTGTTGTGTTGTTTTTTTATGACTCTTACTTGCTTAGCAATTCTCTTAATGAAATGAATGGGTAAGCCATTCTCTTTCAAAGCAGTTTTGAAATGTAAATTCTCTTCTACTCTATCCTCATTAGTGCTGCAGATCTTTCCTGCTCAGTTGAAGACTGTTTTGGAAAAAGCATTTTTGTGTTGTAACGGATGATGGGGAGTCAAATGAAAGATATTTGTCTGTGTGGGTTGCTGTTCCTTAAAAAATATAATTTGGAAATGAAATCATCACAGACCCCTCCTTGATAGAGTGTAAGAACTTATGCTAATAAAAGAGAGAGAAACTGTTTTTAGGATAATGGTGTCCCAAAGAAGAATACATATAGCCCTGATGGCTTACCCAAAACAGCAATTGTATATACTTAAATGATTTAGCGAAGAAATTATGAGAATGGCTCATTACTATGTTGGTTATTTCATTCATCCAAATGAGAAACAGAAAATTATCTTGCTGTGGCTTTAATAAAAGTTTGCAGTCAGCTATTTTACACCAGGATGTACACATGTACTCACAGCTGTGCTATTGATTCATTGGGATCATTGTCTTTTGTTTACAACACAACTAAATTGTTTAGGAACACAGGAATCTAAATTCGTGACTAATAGTAATAATTGTATCATTGAAAGCAGAAATAAAATATACTTGCAAGAAGTGCCTATCCAATGTTTGCAAAAAACATTCAACAAGAAGTACACATTGCCCATAGGCTAAGTTTCATCATCATCATAATCTTGTCATTATGATCGTAAAAATCAACCTTTTAATGTCTGCTGTTACGAGAATGGTGTGAGTAGAAATTTAGAAGACATACTGAGCAATTCACTTGAGAGCCAGTCCAAAAGACCTTGTGATCTATTTTCTGTTCTTAGTGTACCTAAAAATAATTTGCATTCAACATCATCGATTTTGCACTTCAAGAGGTTTCAGTCTTAGTTCTGTAAATATACCCTCCTGTCCATCATAGTTATTGTGGTGTCTTTCACAAGCACAGTCTCCTCTATTCACTGCATCAAGTGTAGCAAAAATGTTAATTAATGTACACAACAGACTAAGTAACACTGGTGATACACATACCCTAAGTGTATGATCTGCACATGCTCACAATGAATAACATCCAGTTGGTCATTTCCTCTCACACAACTAATTCAGCAAAGTTCATATATAACATTAGCACAACTTAACAAAAACACATAGCATGATACATACCAAATATTTCCCAATCAGCTATTTAGTTCTGTCTCTATAATTCTTCTTTTGTCCTTTTGTTTCTCTTCTTTCCTTCATCTTTGAGGGTGGACCCTCATTTCCTTCAACTTTGCCACCCAGGCAATTTCTTACTACTTTGATAGTCCTCCGAAGAAATGTCCAAACCATCTTCAACCCAGTCGTGCCCACTCAGATTATCTGCATTGCCATTGGAAGCACCTGGCCTGTATTTGATAAGAATGATTTTATTCCAAGCATGATTAAATTAAATACAAAGAAAGAGAGTGAAAATATTTGAAATCTTGTTTTCATGAAAAAATCTGTTTGAATACCATTAAGCTAAATAATTTCTGTATATGAATATGTGGAACCCATTATTTTCTTACACTCTGTATTCTTTTGTGTGTGCTAGTTGACAATAATAATGACATGGATTTTTCTAATAAAATATCCAAGCAAAGTTATAGTATCCAAAATGCTTCAAGTCAGTTTTTTTTAATATTGGACTTTTATCTGGAAATAGTGTACTTATTCATAAATACGAAAATTGTTACATAGCTCTTTGTGTTTGTAATAACTAGGTAAAGGCTTCATAGTATATTTTTTGTGCATTATCTACTACAAATGCCTGAACACAACCCTATGTCTGAAAAGTCTCGTATATTAATTTTATGAAACCCAGATTCTTTATGAACAGTATGACGACTGCATCCTCTTCTTACTTTTTTTTTTCTTTTGCTGTCTTCTGCTCTAATGCTGGGTTGCTTAACTGAGTTGAGAAAAAGTGTTCATCTGCAGTAGCTAACCATAATCCACCACAAATCACGGGTAGAAGAAAGCAGAGAGCAGGAGAATGCAGGGGTCAAGAACAATAGAAGCAGGTAAGAATAAGCTGTCCAATGACAGTATTGATGCTGAGGAGCAAGAGAAGTAGATAAAGGAGGAGAAGGGAATCCATGAGCTGAATAGAGGAAAATAAATATAATGAGATGGCTCAGGGAGAAAAATAATAGGAGAGGGAAACATCAGATAGTTACTTTATGCTACTGCACTCTCAGTTTGCAGAAGTTAGTACATCAGGCACTACTGTGTGGCGGGATACTTAATACTAAGTAATAATGTCAGATGATTTGACATGGAGGTACATGCACATCATTGGAGAGAATAGCAAGTGAGTGACAATAAAAAAAGTACCATCATTATCTTCAATTCTTTGAATACAGTCTATGTTAACAATACCTTATTAAAATATTATAGTAATACAATTTAAACAGTTGTTGAGTCATGTAATAATCAAAGTTATAACACAACAGCTAAAATAATTATAATTATATGCTTTTAATAAAAATAATATATCACTCAAACACATTGTCAGACTTTCAGACATTTTAGTCAATATTTGTTTATAACACCAACGAAGCTATTATGCTTGATTATTGGAAAGTTCGATATTTTCCTCTGTGTTATCATTTTTTGGTTTTAGGAATGACAGTCTTCACAACACTATCAATGTCCTCATATTCATCAATTCCTTGTTCTATTTTGAGATCCTTGTTAGCTTCATGTAGTCGGAGTAATGAACTCTGTCTATGCACAACAATGGAGCACACAATACATACTACAGTCATTATAACTGCCATACATACTATAACACTTATCAATACAGATACAATAGGAATAAGTATAGGAGTTGATGTAGAATTTACTGACATATACACTACTTCTTTGCTCGCAATAGTGGTAGTAGAATAGTCTTGAAATGAGGATAATAGTATTAGTATTCGTGTCTACATTCTGTATTTGATAATTATTATTGTTGGTTGTTAAAGCTGTGGTGAGTTTGGGCATTATAGTGGCTGTCCATAACTCTGATCCAGTAGTTGATCGTGTAACAGTTTCAGTTGTCTGTTTAGAAGTAGTAGGTAAAACTGATGTTGTAGTTTCTGCAGAGGTAGCTAAAATTATAAAAAAAAATTATTATGTTCACTATGTATAGAATGTGTGAATTTGTATATTGTGTACATGAGCGTTTTTTCTTTATATTATTAAAATTTAGCAATAACAACTAATTTATAATTCGTTATCAAAAGAAAACAAAAAAATTCACACCTGGCTCATATCAATTTAATAATATTATGAAGTCAGGATTAAATACACTCTTGCTTTTAATTATTGCTGTGGTGCATTTAGTTATAAATATCCCATATAATACATTTTTTACTTATTTTACCATAATGCATTAGATAAAAAAAATTTATGTGCACATTTTGTAACTAAATGTCATAATAATTATGCTTAAAAAGTTATGGAGGTGGGATTAGTTATGATCCTTAATTATTTATTTAGACTACTATTATTTTGTTAGTTTGAGTTTTTAGCTATTTATGTTTAGTTTCTACACATAAAAAAGCTAAAGTATCAGCCTAAAATGAATGAATAAATACTACAAAATTTAGTAAATATTGAATAGAGTTGCCACAGAAAACTTAATAGGTTAATAGGTGGAACCTCATTTCCTTCACTGTCACAACAAAGTATGATATGATAGTACGTTTATTAAAGTCATGGCAGATGAGGAATGTATTGGAAAAACCATGATAATCAAATTCTGAAATTGTATTATCATGCAATTTTGTACTAGTAAAACTGTCAATGCATATTCCTCATCTTCTGAAAAAGTATACTTTATAAATAATTGATAGCAAAAATTATGTCACAGTTGTTACAGTCGTAAACTTTATTTTATTAAGCCATAACTTTTAAAATAGTGTAATTGTGGTCAGCTAAAGGATATAGAACACTTGATATAGCTAACCAAATTAGAATTATATTAATGGGACATGGTTGAAGTACTAAAATTATACAAAGTGAGGTTAAATAGACTTGAACATTATTTTTTGGTTGCATATCCTGTTGGTGTAATTAGAAAAGATTTTTGTGTTCAATATGCATATCAATATAGCTCATGATATACAATATATTTGTATTACAATTAAAAAATTGTGCGGATTATTAATTATTGAAATATACAAACTCCAATTGGCTTACACACTTGATCTTGAGTAACTTCATTCCTGAATACCACTTCACCAATATATATTACTCCCACAGTTGCAGAATTAATGAATTCAATATAATATATGTTACCATCTCTAGTTGATGATGTAGTAATGTATATAGTTTCAAGAGATACACAGTTTGGTTGTAAAATTAGTGTTCTACTACCAATTGGAGTTGTGGATGTGAATCCTGGAAATACAATATCTCTGTGAATATTGATTGCTAGACCTGATGTAGGTATAGACCATGGAGTACAGAGAAATATGCTCAGTTCTACTTCTTGTAGCATAAATGAACTAGAGAATCTAAATCCAATAGCATATGAGGTAGCCATCACATCTACAGTGTAGAGTTGAGAAGCCCAGGTACCTCTCTGACTGACATCAAATTTAGGAATAATTCCATCAATGAGAGATCCATTAACAGAATAGAATTGACCAGAAAAATCACAGAACCTCTCATTACTTGCACCAGTCATCCTACAGACTGAGGGACACCCTGCATTAGGATCAGATCCATTATGGGAAGATACTCCAGTGAATGTATATGCAGTTGGATGAAATGTTGCACCTATTACAAGACCAGGTTTACAAATGACAGCCACACGCATGCAGAAACTTACAGTCTGAAATACTCCATATTGCAAGTAAAGTCACCACTGCTCTGAACAATATCATTTCTGATTTTGTGAACACCTGAATATCAGTAGGTTGTGCTAGTTTTTTAAGCATAGAATTCCACATGCTATGTCTGTAGCTATAATAAATTATATGTTAACTATTGGTTTGGGTTTACTTTCAATAATGTGTTGTTATTGTAACATAATTCAAACTTGACTGTTTTTTAACATTGGTTAGTCATGTTATTGCAGAGAGCTATTAGACTTCGTTTAGATATCATCAGCAAATATGTAATCAATTCCGTAGCCAACAAAAAAGCATGAACAACAAATAGAAAGGTGCTCTTTAGTTACAAAGCTTGCCAGAAATGGAAATGACATCATAATATTTGAAATGGGACACAAAGTGATGTAAATCAGTAGGTTGTGCTACTTTTATAGACATCAAATGCCACATGCTAAGTTTTTACAAGAATTATGCTTCCTATTAGATTTGGTTTACTTTCAATAATATGTTGTTATTGTAACATACTATAATCCATAGTTGCCTGCTTATAAACATGTTGGTTAGATATATTATTGCAAATAGCTATTAGATTAGTTTACATAGTGATTGGCAAAGATATGATCAATACAGTTACGGTGCAATAAAAAGCATGAGGAACTAAAAAGGAGGTGCTGTATACCTAAAAAAACATGTGAGAAAAGAAATGACGTCATACGTGAGACAGGAAGTTATTATATTAGTGTATGTGATATGGCAAAATAATTTATGAGCAAGTTGATTTATTTTTACGAGCGTGAGAGTGAATAGTGCCTGAGAGTGAAATATCTAGCCATGCCACTCTGCTAAGTGTAATAATTGATGTATTTTATTCAATAATTCTTCACTGCAGTATAGCTTGTATATACTTAGGTTGGTAAATTTTTTGTAAAGTCAGACTATAAAACTCACTAGTGGCCTCTCACACTTCCAGCTGACAATTTTTTTAATTTTCTTAATATTGTAAGGGCTAAGATTAGGAACTGTACGCAGAGATGAAGTATTGATTTCAGATGTGCTATAAATAGGACCATAGATAGTATCTTCTGGAAGGTCTTTGGTATCTTCAGTTTCTGAATGAGCAATGTCTTTGATATTGTTTGCATCAACACTGTCAGTAATGTTTGCATTATTTTTATTTGGGTCAGCAACACATTGTATAATGTCAGCTTTAAATCATCTGTGTGAGTTGAAGATTCTGGTATTAATAAGTTTGATGCATACACTTCAGACATTGAAAGTTTGGGTGAGTATTTTTTCACTGAAGAGTACAGTTGCCTTTGTTTGTCGTAATCATGAGTGTTTTTTTCAGAAGGTGCCAGATCCTTGACACTGAAATCATTCTTGTTGGACATTCTTTGGTCACTATCCTGTCTGACTAATTGTGTTGACTTATTGGAGTCTTGAGTAATATTATTTTCTGTTTCTTTGATGGAAATTTCATCATATTCATAGTGGCTTGAAGTAGCTTTAAATGATGAGGTAAGAGGATTGTTTTCTTTAGTTTCAGTATCTATTATCGTATAGCATGAGTTAGAATAACTTGCCATTCGTGGTCCTTGAACAATTGTCCTTCCATAATCATCGTTGTCTGATATGTTGTGGTCTAGAGAAATATTCTTAGTAAACTGTTGGCTTGTAGTGTTCACTGATTCAACCTCTTCCTGCTTGGACAAATCAATTCTGCTCAATTTCTTGTTATGCCAAATGCATAATACTGTCATTAAACAGCCAATTATGATTATTATTATCAATGTTATTATTACTGAAACTAGTACTGCTACTGAGGATGGGAACGCATCTGTTTGGCCAAGGATTATTTCAGTAGAATAAGTTTCAAACCTCGATAATGTGCTATAGTTTTGAATATATTTTAGATCAGTAGTCATAGTTGTATTATACATTTCAGTCTTTGCAATTGGGATGTTTGGCTGAGTATCAGTAAATGAAGCATTAGAAGATGTATCAGTAAAAGTGGTAGTGGCTGCAAATAGGAAATAATAACATGTGAATAGTCTAATATCTAATTTGTTGGACACAATCAGCATAATTTTTTTATGTTAAAAATGATATTTAAGTCATGAGAGATTTTGCTAAATTATTTAACAATAAAATAATGGCAGAATGTTAAATTCTTTATTTGTACTATTATTGTATTACTCTTGTTATTATTGTTATTAATATAAATATTTCCAAGGTATAATTATTGTTATCTATAACTTATAGTGGCGTCAATAACAAATTAATTAATCAAGAATTCTAAATGAAAAATTTATTATATTATTATTAGACTTGTTTCATTAGTCCACAGAACTGAATTCAATATTTCATATAGTAAGGTTACATTGTAATTTCAACTTGTGTATCTCTTTTACTTTTGGATTGAAATTGTTTTAAAAATAATATCACTCATAATTGAGCTGATTTATGTCATATTCTGTGTTGCTCAACTATGTTTAGATGTGAACACTTTAGCCACAGTATGCAAGAGCCAATACTGTAGTCATCAACTTAAAAAAATATACTGCTATATTACAATATTTGTGACTACTAAGCCAGGTGCACAAATATATTTTATCAACTTACATGAATGGGTAACTTCATCTCTAAATGTAACTTCTCCTATTCCACCTATAGTTCTTGAATTTACAAACTTAATAATATATATTGTACTTGATTTTACCAGAGATAAATTAATAGTAATATTTATTGAAGACAAACAATTAGAAATATTCTCACGCAATGTTACATTACCAAGAAGAAAATCTGGAGTGAAAGTTGGAAATACAATACTTCGGTAAACATTAATGGTCAGTACTTCATTTGGCATATTCCATAATGTACAAAAGAATATATTCAATTCCACTTCTCTCAACATGAAAGATTGAGGGAATCGAAATGATAATGTATAAGAATTAAGGGTGCCATTAACTGTATAGAGTTGAGAAGCCCAGGTACCTCTCTGACTGACATCAAAAGTAGGAATAATTCCATCAATGAGAGTTCCATTAGTATGACTTAGTTGTCCAGTACAATCACAGAACCTCTCACTACTTGCACCAGTCATCCTACAGACTGAGGGACATCCTGCATTAGGATCAGATCCATTGATGGAAGATACTCCTGTGAGTGTAAATGCTGATGGTCGAAATGTGGCACCTAATAAAGTAGTTGAATAATATTCAGAGTAGTAATGAGAAAAAAAAAACACTCACCAAAGCATACAACACCTACAGTTGCTATTAACCACAAATTTACTTTCTTTGCTGCAAAACTGCTCATAGCTCATCAGATGAAAATTGTGCTGAAGGAGGTTAGGTCAAGATTACTGATTTTAAAGCTCTTATAATTTAGCCAAAACTGGAAGTTTATTTTTCTGCATGCAAAAAGATTCTAGAAAAAAATATTTTTGTAGTAGTAGTGTTTTGAACTGAAAGAGTTTTGAACTGAAAGTGTTGTGAACTGAGTGTTTTGTATTTGACCTCATAACATTATTCCTTATTGTTTTGATAATACTTTTTTATAACAATGAATAGAGACTTCTGGGAAGGATTCAAACACTATAGATGTTTAGATTACTGATTCCAGTAACCAACCACTACCTTAAATCCCCCAACATGAGGTCTACTCCAAAGGGGGAGCAAGTGAGATTTTAGCCTCTACTAATTTTAATTTAGTGATAAAATTTGTTGGCCATTATTACATTTCTCATATGCCTACATTTTACTTTCTGATGAAAGTACAAAAGTTGTTGTATTTAAAATTATATCATATTATAATTTAATGAAGAACAATATATTTTGTATTGTGTTTGATATAATATTCATTAATAATACCTTTTTCTTTTAGGTGAATATACTTTGAGAAACAGAGCAACACTTTTAAACAATATGGATATATGAAATAAATTTATATGTGGTTTGTAATGAAGATAAAACTTATCAAAATTATTTTTATGGAAAATGAACCATAATATACACGTATTATATTATTGTAATCTAATATATTTTAAATATGACTGTAATATTATAAATAAACTGCTCAATTAAGGTTTTATTCATTAATCATGTTTTATTTTTTATGTAATGACTGATTTTAAAAACAATTATCTTAGCCTGCATAGTCTGTTGCCTGTCTTCCAATTTCTTAGCACATCATTTAATCAGACTTAAATTATGTCTGACTACATATCAATCTAGTTTCAGTAATCATGATCATTACATTTACTTAGTAGCATTAAAGAACAAAGTTAAGCATAAGGAGTGGTCTAATTGTTTGTATTTAATTTTAAGTATATGTTTCCAATCATAATAGTATTGATTATGATCCTAATAGGTAAAATGAGAATGTGAATGAACTTCATAAAGACTTCAAGAGAAAGTGTGGGAATGGACATGACCTGGTGTGTCAAATTATGTCCATGTAATAAAGAACAAAGTTGAGTCCACTGTCTTCTAAACATTACTATTGTTTTTGAGAGAGTTCTCAGTTGACATCACATAATTAATAATAAATTTCTCTCCTATATCAATATTTTTTAAAATACATAATGATAGTAATGACGTTTTGACAGTCCTACTGCTGTCCTCATCAGGTTACAAAAATTAGTGAATTTTCGTTACAAAAATTAGTGAATTTGAATGAAAATTTACTAATTTTTGTAACCTGATGAGGACAGCAGTAGGACTGTCAAAATGTCATTACTATCATTATGTATTAAAAAAAACGTTGATATTAGAGAGCAATTGATTATTGTTGTTGTCGTCATTTTTATACAAGTGCAATATATTTTTTATCGGAGTTTTACTTAAATTTACTTGTGAAAAAATTATGACACGCTGTGATTTGGGAAGGGGTGTGGAATGTCCAAAGTCAATTACCATTATGTTTTGTTGTTTTTTGTTTATTGTTGCTTTTTGTAGATCACAGTGATGAACAGTTGTAATCATCCTGGCTGTATGAAGAATTCCTGAGCATCTTCGTTCATTAATGAACAGTTAATTCTTCATCTATCACACAGATACAAAGTCACATCACAGACTAATATTAATTGCATTTGCTGGATTACTGGAATAAATTTTATACACTAAAATATATGGCTATAAAGTGAGTATTGTAGAACACCATTTGGAGTGTTGTAGTAGCTAATTTAAGGGAGTATCACAACACCCCATTGGTAAGAGTATCATAAACACCATATTTTGTGCATTATGAGCCCTGATAGGGGTGTAGTAGAACTTGGACATGTGCGTATCACAACTTCCCATTTGGTATAATGAAGGGTATACAGAGGTGTAACTGAACACTTCCTCTAGGTGAAATGGAAACACCCCATGAGGAGTAGTACAGCCAGTGTTACCTGGACACCCCAAAATGAGATTCCCATGCACCCCATTTTTAACAGTGTAGCAAGAATGTCATACATTTTTTTTCTCCACTGGACTTGAAAATGTTTTTTGAGCTAATATGTAAGTTTGTACGGTCATTTTGTCAAACAATAATAGATGTGCATGCATATGTATATGTGCACTAAAATAATTATTGATTTTTATTTTACTGACTAAAAGAATTAATGTTACTGAACAAGATGCTAGCCTATTTATTTTAGATACTTGCTATGACACCAAATTTTATAAATTAACTTTTGAGTTTAATAAATCCTTAGAAAGATGTACTACAATTGTTTGACACATTAAAGTAATTTAAAACCTACCTTACCCATCCTCTGGGGCGGGCACGGGTTCGCCGGGTAGAATCGGAAGGGCACGACTCTGGTGGCAGCATACTATTACTGTTCCCAGGTGCGAGCAATGAAAGGACTGAGACATCATACCTAACCAAGCCCACATATAATATACATAAATACTATGTTAAATACTTATTGCATGAGTCAAAGTGTGATATGGTGAACTACTTCATGAGCAGGCTAATTTATATTCATGAGCCAGAGGCGAGTGAAAATAACGCTTGAGAGTGCAATATCCAGCAAGTATATTATAATAAATGGTTTATTCCATGCAAGATATCTTTACCAGAGTAGTTTGTATATACTAAGGTTGGCAACTCATGGTGTAAAGTCAAACTGTAAATTTCACTACAGGAGGTTACCCACACATTTTACTTGCTCCTCTAGCCAGATTGGTATAGTTTCACTAGATAAAGATAGCCGCAAAACACCAGAAATCTCGTAAGCCCAGCCATAACTACTAGGATAATCAGCTTCTGCAATGCAGAGTGATGACATCAATATAGATATAATTTACAAATTATTAATCCATGCAAAATATCTTCACAATGTTATTTTTAGCTACAAGACCTGAGTAACTCATGATGTCATCACAGTTATTATACACAGATGTCATCACTATGCATTGCAGCACTGTCATCACATTGTTAATTACCTAGGCATTTTCACATATTATTCTCACTAAAGAAGACATCTGCATAGTGTTAAAACGTATTGTTTCATTGTTACATGCTAATAAAAAAAATAAAATTTATTATGAATTGTTTTCATAGTTTATGTATAATTTTGTCAACTGAAACTAACATTAAACATACAATGGCAAGTGGAATGGATAGATATGAAGATATTGAAAAATTGGAGACAACTATGACAAAAAACTTAATAAATAATGAATATCAAACTTGTCAATAATCAAACATAGCATATAAATCGGAGATAATTTGTAAGAAACTGTGCTTTCTAATTTATATATAGCTTGTTAACATTTTTATTTTCTAAACAATATATTGAGTAATTATATAGAGTGACATTTAATTTTCATATCGTGTGTGTGTACTTTAAAGAGTAACCAAAAGAACTATACATCATGTATGTGCTTATTGTTTGTAGTCCATGCTTTTATTTTTCAAATGCTTTTGTACTTCTATCGTCTTAAAATATATTTTAAGAATAACTTCTATAATTTTGATATTTTAACCAACCTTGTAACATAACACAAATAATATTTTGAAAGGTGGTAAACTAACAAAGTGTGTTGCTTACTGTGGATTCAATGAGTCTATACAACTTCTATATATTGCTGTTTGCATCATTGTATTTGAATACAATAATAAATTTTTGTATTTATGAACAGTTTCCAAAGCAAATCATTAAGTGAGCACATGATATGTAAAAAATATATGGGTTACCGGTTATTCTAAACTGAACCATATTGGGAAAATTGTTTTGTTTACTTATAAAGCTGGTGGAAAATAAATTTATATAGCAAGCCTTGTAGTGAGAAACTGCAGAAGTGTATCATAAAATACTAAAGTTTAATATTGAATAATGAGTCTCAAAAGTGACTCGGTCACTAGGCGACTCCTTCCAGCACATCAACATTACATTATACATGTTTGCTGGACAGTTGGTAGGTTTAGCTAGAAGAGTTCTCGGATGATTCTGAGTGGCATCGACCACGAGTTCCTCATCTTGCATGTCTTCATATGGAATATCCTTAGCTAGCGTGAATATCTCCCACAAGGTCACTCCAAACGCCCACACGTCTGTTTTGGTAGAGAACTTGCCATAAAAGCATTCTTTGGCCATCCAGCGTACTGGTAATACTGCATGAACATTCAGGACGTAATAGTGGGATTGGTACAAGTTACGACTCATACCAAAGTCAGGTTTGCACTCCCACCTCATTAGAAGTAGCTAGCACAGGTGTTAATGAACTAGCACTATTGACGATGAAACCAAGTCACGCCTCACCTTGATGGAATGTAGGAACTATGCCAACAAATGAGAGATAAACTATTTTATGGGATAATGGTCTCTTGAAGAAGAATACAATTGGCCCTGAAGACATACCTAAAACAGTAATTGTAGAGCCTAACAGATTAAGAGGAGGAAATTATGAGAATAGTTTGATCACTTCAATTACTATAGGGTAAAGCAATTATGTTTGTATGGCCTCTTGTCATGAAAGACATTAATGCTTGTTACAAATGTTGTGCAATTCGTCGGTAGCACAGCAAAATTGCTAGGAATGACTTCCTAGAAAAGTCCCAATATTTCCTGAACTCTTTGACTGGCTTCCTAGAAAAGTTGCAATATTTCCTGAACTTTTTGTGACCAAGAAAAACAATTGAGTGTGAGCTATTTAACTAATCAATTGTGAGGTATTTAATCAATTGTGTGCTAATCTGAGAATTATAGAGTCACTCTGATAGTGTAACTATTGGTTTATTCTATGCTCAATATCTTCACTGCTGTAGCTAAAACTAAGGTTGGAAACCAGTGGTGTATGGTAAGCTGTAAAACTCTGGTGTAGTTAATCGATGGGAGCATCCAAAACACCCAGTTGATATCTCTGTTAGCTAAATTAATTATTTTGCCTCACACTTTTTAATCGCCTTAATCCACATAAACTGAAGCAGATAATATACTTTTCAGCTGATAGTCAACTGCAAACACAAGTACATTGTTATTTTTAGCACTGACTGATTATTAATAATATTGATATCAATACAATTTGTAATTATGATAAATGAAACATGTTTATTCAAAACGATATGAACAAATCACACACTCAAATACAATTGGCATTAAATTAAGAATCATTCTCAGTATTCTTAATAACAACTAAACTATATGCTTGATTATCAACTAGTTCAATATCCTCTTTTTTATTACTATTTTGTTGCAGTTCAGTAGCAGTGTCTGTCTCAACAATATTATCAATGTCTTCATATTCATCAATTCCATGTTCTACTTGGTGATCTCTGTTTGGTTCAGATATTTCATTTGATAAACTCTTTTTATGTATAATGTAACAGACAAAACATCCAACAGCCATTGCTACTGCCATACATATTATAATACTTATTAGAACAGATATTATTGTAGGGTCTTGTACAGGTGCTGATGAAGGCGTTACATAAATATATACTATTTCTTTATTGTCAATAGAGTCTGTTGAAAATTTTTGAAAGGAAAGTGTTTTAATAGTGTTGTCATTTTGGAATAGATTATTATTATTGTTAGTTGTTGAACCTGTGGGCAATATAGGTAGTGTGGTGTCCAAGGATACTGATCTCAAGGTGGTTTTGTCATCAAATAAGTGATAAGTAGATTCCATTATCGTTGTTTCTTCTCCAGTAGTTTCCCGCGAAGTTGTAAATGTAGTGAACGTTGTAGCAAAGATAATAAAAAGAACAATTATTAGTATATATAGTTATCATAGTGAAATAATTTATATTTATTTATATATTAATTAATTATTTATTATTTATTTATATAATATACTAGTGATGTGCTTGAGCACAAATGGCGAGTGAGCCTAAAGACCATAATATTTTTATATGAATGATTTTGACTTCTAACACTGAAGCTACTGAAAATATGGTCCAGTTTGTTTATTTAGCATACAGGGTAAAGGGATTTTAGAGCCATAGTAACAACTAACTCTGCAACTGCTTGAATTGAAGGAAAAAAACAACAACAAAACAATACACGTTATTTAAACGTTTTCTTTGTGATATTTTTTAGCGAAGTAGTGGTTGTAACACACAATGCTTTGACACAACTGGACATGCACCTACACAGACTTACCTTCGTAGTAGTCTAGTGGACAATGTATTTTCAAGTAAATACTGTTGCGCACGGCTTATAACCATGACAAAGAGCGCATTGACTTACCACCGCCACTAACTCAATAGAAACGGAAGTCCCTTAAGTTTTCAAGTTTTAACTGCACCCGCAAAAGAATTCGAAACGGTAAACAATTCAACTAGGGTGATACGGGTACTGATCGATAAACCAGAGGATTCTGTTTAGTGCAATTTGGGACTGGGTCGACCACCTAACTAACACAAAAAGGTCAAAGTACAAAATGACATACGTACGTCCAAACATATATACAAATAAACTAGTGGTGTGCTTGAGCACAAATGGCGAGCGAGCCTTAAACTACACTATTGTTAAATTTGATTTTAACTAACACTCAAGCTATTAAAATACAGTCGAGTTTTTAAATTACGTATGAGGTAAAGGGGTTTCAATGTCATAGTAACCGCTCCCGCAACAGTTTGAATTGAAAAAGAAGCAACAAAATCAAATCACGTTATTTAAAATTTTCTTTGTGATATTCTTAACAGTAGTTGTAACGCACAATACTTTCACACAACTGAACATACCTACGCAAGACTTACCGTCGTGGTTCGTCTAGTGGACAATGCATTTTTAAGTAAATACTGTTGAGTAGGGCTTATAACTGTGACAATTAGCGCATTAACTTACCACCGCCACTAACTCAAATAGAAATGGAGCTCCCATAAGATTTTGAGTTTTAACTGCACCCGCAAAACAATTCAAAGCCGTAAACAATTCAATTTCTAAGGTGATACGGGTAATGGTCGCTAAACCGGAGGATTCTGTTTAGTGAAGTTTGGGACGGGGTCGAATGCGTAGCGAACACAAAAATATGGAGGGTCAAAGTACAAAATGACATACGTACGTCCATATATATAAATAAACTAGTGGTGTGCTTGAGCACAAATGGCGAGCGAGCCTAAAGACTATACTATTTTTATATGAATGATTTTGACTAACACTGAAGCTACTGAAAATAAGGTCCAGTTTTTTAATTTAGCATAACAGGGTAAAGGGATTTCAGTGCCATAGTAACAACTCTCTGTAACTGCTTGGAAGGAAAACAACAACAAAACAATACACGTTATTTAAAAGTTTTCTTTGTGATATTCTTTGGCTAAGTAGTGGTTGTAACACACAATGCTTTGACACAACTGGACATGCACCTACACAGACTTGCCTTCGCAGTAGTCTAGTGGACAATGTATTTTCAAGTAAATACTGTTGCGCACGGCTTATAACCATGACAAAGAGCGCATTGACTTACCACCGCCTCTAAGGATTCTCAGAGCTCGTTAATTGAAAAATACTGGAACTGTGAACGCTTTACCTAACTACGAATTAAAGAGCTCGGGCGAAAACAGAGGTCTCACGTACCCCATAAACAGATAAATAAATAAACTAGTGATGTGCTTGAGCACAAATGGCGAGCGAGCCTAAAGACTATACTATTTTTATATGGATGATTTTGACTTCTAACACTGAAGCTACTGAAAATAAGGTCCAGTTTTTAAATTTAGCATACAAGGTAAAGGGATTTCAGTGCCATAGTAACAACTCTCTGCAACTGCTTGGAAGGAAAAAAAAAAAACAAAACAATACACGTTATTTAAAAGTTTTCTTTGTGATATTCTTTAGCTAAGTAGTGGTTGTAACACACAATGCTTTGACACAACTGGACATGCACCTACACAGACTTACCTTCGCAGTAGTCTAGTGGACAATGTATTTTCAAGTAAATACTGTTGCGCAAGGCTTATAACCATGACAAAGAGCGCATTGACTTACCTTACCACTGCCACTAACTCGAATAGAAATGGAAGTCCCTTAAGTTTTCAAGTTTGAACTGCACCCGAAAAAGAATTCAAAACGGTAAGCAATTCAATTTCTAGGGTGATACGGGTACTGATCGATAAACCAGAGGATTCTGTTTAGTGCAATTTGGGACGGGGTCGACCACATAACTAACACAAAAACGCGAGGGTCAAAGTACAAAATGACATACGTACGTCCAAACATATATACAAATAAACATCCCCGATTTTTTCATTTTTACCCCTGTAAGTGTCTCGCTCGCTACGCTCGCTCGCCAATAAATATAGCGAAATCTCGATTGAGTTACCCCTGATAGTGTCTCGCTCGCTTCGCTCGCTCGCCAATAAACAAACATCCCCGATTTTCAATTGTGTTACCCCTGTAAGTGTCTCGCTCGCTACGCTCGCTCGCCAATAAACATCCCTGATTTTCGATTGTGTTACCCCTGTAAGTGTCTCACTCGCTACGCTCGCTTGCCAATTATATACTTCATATTTATTTATTTATTGTTATTGATTAATTAATTGGCGAGCGAGCGTAGCGAGCGAGACACTTACAGGGGTAACACAATCGAAAATCGGGGATGTTTGTTTATTTATTTATTTATTTATATATGTTTGGACGTATGTATGTCATTTTGTACTTTGACCCTCCGTATTTTTGTGTTCGCTCGGCGTTCGACCCCGTCTCAAACTTCACTAAACAGAATCCTCTGGTTTTGCGACCATTACCCGTATCACCTTAGAAATTGAATTGTTTACGGCTTTGAATTGTTTTGCGGGTGCAGTTAAAACTCAAAAACTTATGGGAGCTCCATTTCTATTCGAGTTAGTGGCGGTGGTAAGTTAATACACAGTTATAAGCACTACTCAACAGCATTTACTTGACAATTCATTGTCCACTAGACGAACCACGAAGGTAAGTCTTGCGTAGGTATGTTAAGTTGTGTGAAAGTATTGTGCGTTACAACTACTATTAAGAATATCACAAAGAAAATTTTAAATAACGTGACTTGATTTTGTTGCTTCTTTTTCAATTCAAACAGTTGAGGGGAGTGGTTACTATGGCATTGAAACACCTTTACCGTATATGCGTAATTTAACAACTCGACTTTATTTTAGTAGTTTGAATAACAATAGTGTAGTTTAAGGCTCGCTCGCCATTTGTGCTCAAGCACACCACTAGTTAATTAATTCATGAATTAATTAAGAATTATTTATTAAATGATTTATTAATTAATATTGTTGATTGATGGAATGATGTATTAATCAATTAATAATCAATTCAATCAATCAATTTGAATGCCTGCCTGAACAACACAGAAAACTGAGAGCGGGTCTGTTGAAAGGGATTCTACATCTATGCCAAATATTAAATGTCAAAACAACTTAAAAGACCCCTAGCATGCCATGAAAAAACAAGCTACCTTTTATTCTCTCTCTTTTTCGAAATACAAAAAGGAAAGATTCTGTTTAGTCATAATCAATTTTTAATTCATATGTATAATATCATGCAGTTTTGTACTACTGAAACTTTTCAATGAATATTCCTCATCATCTGTAAAGCTACAGCTGCTATTGCCATTAATCTTATCTTGTCAAGCCCTTATGAAATGATATAATTGTGACTATGTAGAGCACTCGATTGGAAGTTCTATAACTATACATAGGGATAAGTTAACTAAACACGGACATTCTATTTATTGCTTGAAAGTCCTGTTGGTGCAATTAGAATAGATATTGGTGTTCAATATGCATAGCCTGATAGGCATACAATTAATTGCTCATATACAATCTATTTGTATTATATAATTTAAAAAATGTGTGAATACATCAATAATGAAATAAAGCTACCTCCATGTATGAAACTAAATAGCTAACTGCATAAATTTAATTTTATAGTGAATCACTGGCTTTTTATTAACGCCAAACAAATTAAATAATTTTTCGGAACAATAATCATGTGGTGCAACCAATACTGGACTTACATACTCGATCCTGAGTAACTTCATCTCTGAATATCACTTCACCAATATATATTTCTCCCACAGTAGCGGAATTAGTGAATTCAATAAAATATATGTTACCATTCCTAGTTGGTGATGTAGTAATGTACATAGTCTCCAGAGAAACACAGTTTGATTCTAAAGTTATTGTTCTACTACCAATTGGAGTTGTGGATATGAATGTTGGAAAAATAATATCTCTGTGAACATTGATTGTCAGACCTAATCTAGGTATAGACCATGGAGTACAGAGAAATATGTTCAGTTCTACTTCTTGTAGCATAAATGAGCTAGAGAATCTAAATCCAATAGCATGCGATGTAGCAGATATATCTACAGTGTAGAGTTGAGAAGCCCAGGTACCTCTCTGACTAACATCAAGTGTAGGAATAATTCCATCAATGAGAGTTCCATTAAAATTTCTCATTATTCCACCAGTACAATCACAGAATCTTTCACCACTTGTACCAGTCATCCTACAGACTGAGGGACATCCTGCATTAGCATCAGATCCATTTATAGAAGATACATCTGTTAGTGTAAATCCAATAGGTTGGACAATGGCTCCTACATTTTAAGCATCAGTGTAACAGCTGTATGAATAGAATAGAATACTCACTCACCATAACAAGTACATGAGATTCACATTAAATTGCCGTATTTGGTGACCTCAACAAGAGTTTAAAATGTATTTTCATAGGAAATTAATACATATCTTTTATGTCATCATGTGGAGTTGTAATGAAGCCAACAGTAAAGAAAATAACTATTTGGATATAAATTGTTGTCAAATTTATTAATTTTATCAATGTTCTTCCAAACAAAATACATTTCCATTTCCAAAGCCAGCAACATGGTGTTGTTCTTGTTTATTCATTCTGTTGCTGTTGTACTACAAAACTTTAGTTTCCTAAGCCATCATATTTTACTTTCAATTATGAGTTATGTGTAAGGTTTACAAAATCTATCCATAGATTTTGGCTACTAACACATACTTGTCTTATACATCTTCACATTTCAAGTCATGATGAGATATTCCAGAAGCATACTATATTTTATATGTACTTTTATAGGCAATTAGAGAGGGAATTAATTTATGAAGTAAATATTTTCATAAGCAATTGTACATTAATAAGAGTGTATACATATGTATGTAATTCAAGATGTGCATGGTTTTAAATTACAAGTTTTTCATAGTGTGACTGTGAAGATCTGAAGGTACCTGATCTCTATCTCTGTTGGCATTTTATCCGTAATATAGATTTTGTAGAGGTGATAAGGTAATGCATAAAGTTTAAAGCCTAGACAATGTGAACTGATAATAAAAGCAACCCTGATAAGAATATGATGTGAAAGTGAATAAAGTCATCTCCATAGCTACACTACCTCTGACAAACATAACATACACGAACAAAACAAATCTACAACTGAACTTTACATCAATGTTTAATACTGGTCTTCATCTCACGTTTTACACATTCAAAATATGTGATGTGATTATGAGACTGTGGGGATTGATAATCACTCATAGTTTGCTTCTTAGTTGTTTACAACAAGATAATAATTACAGTGAGTATATTGTATCGTGTGAAACTCCATTATTACAATGCACACTTATACCCAGTGAGTGTGGGCTAAGTACTCAATAGGTTGTACTACAACTTGTTTTTTTACTATTTTGTAGATTCATAAAACAACTATGCTATCTAGTAGTTATGGTAAACATGTCCCAGGAATGATATTTTCGATGTTTACTGGCTAGCCTACATTATGCAGATAAAATGAGTAAGCTTTTTAATAGCCTTGGTCCTCATAAACTGAAATAGTGAATGGGCTTTCTAGCTGCAACATAATAGTTAACAACAAATGTATATAATTATACTAGTACATTGGTATTATATGTTTTATATTAATGAAATCTGTAATAATGATAAAATAATGTAACATGTTTATTCAAAATTTTATCAATGTACACTATACATATTGGGCACTCAATTAAGAATCATTCTCAGTATTCTTTACAACAACAAAACTATATGCTTGATTATTAAAGAGTTCAATGTTCTCTTTTTTATTACTGTTTTGTTGCAGTTCAGTAGCAATGACAGTCTCGACAATATTATCAATGTCTTCATATTCATCAATTCCATGTTCTACTTGGTGATCTCTGTTTCGTTCAGATATTTGATTTGATGTACTCTTTTTATGTATAATGTAACAGACAATACATCCAACAGTCATTGTTACTGCCATACATATTATAATTGTTTTTGTATATATTGTTACTGCCATAGTTGCCACTGATATTATTACAGGAACTTGTACAGGTGCTGACGAAGGTGTTATATAGATATATACTATTTCTTTATTATCAATAGAGTCGGTTGAAAAGTTGTGAACGGAAAGTGTTTTAACAGTGTTATTATTTTGAAATACTTTATTATTATTGTTAGTTGTTTAATTTGTGGGCAATATGGGAAGTTAAGTGTCCAATAATTCTGGTCTCAAGGTGGTCATGTCATCCAATAAGTGATAAGTAGATTTCATTCTCATTGTTTCTTCTTCAGTAGTTTCCTGAGAAGTTGTAAATGTAGTTAATGTTGTTGTTTCAGCTGAGGTAATAAAAAGAACAATTACTAAGCTGTCTTAATTAATGAAATATTTAATTTAATTTAATTAATACAGTTATTTATTGATTTATTTGTTTGTTAATCAGTCAGTCAGTCAGTCAGTCAGTCTGTTTGTCTGTCCATCATTTGCAAGATTATTCAGCAGTCATTCTTGTTTGCAAAAATACATTTTAACTGTTAAGCAGGCATACCAGAACATCCACAAATGTTCAAAGGATATTATTTTAACTATAATATGCATGCACTTTATTTTTGTGAAGCCTCGTTGACCACTCGTGGCCACATGTGGTTAATTCCCATGCCAATAGTTGTTATAAGTTGTTATAAGTATTGCACTCTTGATTAGTTCTCAGTTATATTCCAAGTTTGCATATCTATCACTATCGAACCATTAAAGTTTTAACTACCAACCCAACCCAGCTGGCCAATTATTCAAACTAGCTAACATTGAGTTATCTACTCGATAATCCGACATCCCGAAAGTTACTGCCAAGGTCTCCAATCCAACAGCGAGCCTTGTACTGGGCAGACGACAGGACATTAAAGTCCTTCTCATTAGGTCCCCTCACTGGCTACACAGATAGGTCTAAATTTATGACTCAGGTAGTCTCTCCCAACTGCCGTAGTCAGGCAAGTGATATCAACTGTTCTTACATTTTTTGCTCTGCATAAGTATTCTCTGTATTCAGCTAATTAACTATAATTCATTAATTATTGGTTATTTTTATGCTAGATATTTTCACAACTAACAGTAGTTTATACTAGGGTTGGTAATACAATTTGTATAGTTGGCAGTTTAGTAAGGGACTCTCCCACACACCACCTCCCCCAATAGCTGATATTTAACAACTGCTTTGAACAGATTAAACGTAGGGAAAGGTAACTGGGGAACTTCTAAATTTATGCTTGATATCTTCACAATAATTTTATTAGGTTCACCCCATAAATTTGTCACAAACTGAATAGAGCAAGCTCACTACCTCACATAGCTATTAGTTAACAACTTTTATGAGTTTTGTGTTCTTACAGCTACATCTCTATACAAAAACAATTCAACCAGATGGATGCTATAATATTAGCTTCGGGTGTTAGAATCTCCTATTAACTAGTGCTTTTTTACATCCATCTTCAAAGGATAATTTACAAACCTTAGTACAAAGTTCTGTAGTGAAGATATCTGGCATAGAATGTATGAATTATTGTAGCAATATATTTTAATCTCAGGCTTTATATTCACTCGGTGCAAGATATTTTGATTTTATGATTCATTTTCACCAACCTGTAGTTCTATTTGTTGCCATACAACACTTGACTTATGTAATAATGTATACTTATTCCATGATAGATATCTTCACAATACGGGGGTGGGGGGTGGGGGATGGTTAGAACAAGCCAACTTTACACTAGTGCGGTACTAACCCTAGCTTCAGCGGTGATATATAGTGTAGAATAAACATTACTGTCATAACAGAATTCAATACGACGTTAACTAAACACAGACATTCTATCATTTTTGCTTTCAAATCCTTTGGACAATTAGAGTAGATTTTGGAGTTCCATATGCATAGCCTGATATGCATACAATTGCTCATATAACATATATATGTAGAACAATAAAAAATTATGCAGAAACATTAATGCTGAATTAATGATCACTTTAATTGACATACATGTTTGATTTTGAGTAGCTTGATCCCTGAATATCACTTCACCAATATAAATTCCTCCCACAATAACAGAATTAGTGAATTCAATAAAATATATGTTACTATCTCTAGTTGGTGATGTAGTAATGTATATAGTTTCCAGAGATACACAGTTTGGTTGTAAAGTTAGTGTTATACTACCAATAATTGGAGCTATGGAAAAGAATGTCGGAAATGAAAAGCATCTGTGAATATTGATTGTCAGATTTGATCTAGGTATCAACCATGGAGTACAAAAAACTATTCTCAGTTCTACTTCTTGTAGCATAAATGAACTAGAGAATCTAAATCCAATAGCATGTGAGGTAGTAGTTGCATCTACAGTGTAGAGTTGAGAAGCCCAGGTACCTCTCTGACTGACATCCAAAGTAGGAATAATTCCATCAATGAGAGTTCCACTTGTATCACTCAGTTGTCCAATACAATCACAGAACCTATCATTGTTGGCACTAGTCATCCTACAAACTGAGGGACATCCTGCATTAGGATCAGATCCATTGATGGAAGATACTTCAGTGAGTGTATATGCAGAAGGACGAAATATTGCACCTATTACAATACCAGGTTTACAAATGACGGGCACACGTGAAGAAACTTACAGTCTGAATTACTCCATATTGCAAGTAAAATCACCACTACTCTGAACAATATCATCTCTGATTTTGTGTACACCTGAATATCAGTAGGTTGTGCTAGTTTTATGCATCATATGCCACATGAAGTTTGTATCTATAAGAATTATGTTTACTATTGGTTCTGGTTTACTTTCAATAATGTGTTGTTATTGTAACATTATTATTCAAAGGTGACTGCCTTTAAACATGCTGGTTAGTCAATAAGTTAAACGCCAATGTCCTAATAATAATTTTAATAGCAGTACATAATCTTATATTCTTAGCTAAATTTTATAATCTCTTGACTCCACTTTTCTATTAAATCACAACCATTTCACCTAACAATAATATTTGGTAGTGTTTGAGGGTTGTAAATCCTCAAGCCTTGTTGACCCTTGAACTAACAATTAGAAGGACCAGAACCTTTGCCACTCCCTCTAGCTAACCACCATCAATGTGAGCTAACAGCTGCCAGGAAGATGAATCGTTGTTGCAGGCCTGGGCAAACTGAGAGCTATAGTCGCAAACTCAAGCACAGTTTGAATTTTGGGGTAGATGGCAAAAGTTAAAGACATGCAATTCACAAGACATATTGATGAGATGCAAGATGATACACCAGCATTGAGTTTCTATCTCAATGAATATCATTATGTGGTGAGAAATGGAGCAAACCAGAGACAAATGTGTGTGCGTATGACAAGTGTTAATGGGTACTGACAATGTTTGTTCTTTGAAAGTCCAAGCTAGAGTTTAGGAGTTCTGGGAAGTTCTGGCAGTTGTTCAGGTGTCCTGAACAGGTAGTTTATATATTAAGAAAATAATAAACAAAAGTTTTATCTGGTGTAGATAGCTTTGTATTTTTAAGCTTGGTTAAAGTGTTTATGTTTAGTGGTCACATAGCAAATTCTAGAATAATATAATTGATCAGTTATAGTGGTATTACAGTACACCCAATTGGGTGATAAGCTAACTATATTATTTATTGCAACTGACTGTTATTATTTGGTTGCTATTTTGTTCAAAATCCATAATGTCAATAAATTGGAAGTATATGAATATATATTTATTTTTACCTGGATAGTAAAACATACATTCACTACACAATACTGCCGGGATGTATATACTTCATAGAGATATACAGTTGGTTCTAAAGTCAGTGTTCTGTTACTAGTTAGAGTTGTAGATGTGAATCCTGGAAATATAAAATATTGGCTAACATTTATTGTTGGCCTAACTATACCTATAGGTGTTAGGCCTATAGACTGCATAAAAATATGTTCAGTTACTTGCTGTAACAACAATAACCTAAAATAATTCCAATAGCATATGAGGTACAGTCTCATGTACTGTCTAGTGTAGCGAAGTATCTCACTGACTGATATTAAATGTAAGAATTATTTCATCAAAAGAGTTCCACAATGCTAAGTAATTTTCTAGTGTATTCACAAGATCTTTAATTGCTTGTCCAATGTACTTAAGGGAATGTAATTAATTATTACCTCTCAGCAAATTACAGTATATTCAATTTCCACTGATAGTGATAGTAATTATAAATACATCACTAGAATCTAAGAAACTTCTGTCAATTATTTAGATGGAGAAACTACATCAGATAACTTCACTATACTGCAAAATAAGAATGCATTAGCATAAAGTTGTTATTATTCATACTTATCATCTCTGTGGTTAAGGGTTATATCAGTTTCCCTCTTTTTGGTCCTGAACTATCTCAGTTTTCTTATCCCCCACCTTTCCTTTTTTTCAGCTCTTTCTTCTTGAGTCAAGGAGTCATTTCTCCTCCCTTTATGTACCTCTCCTGTTTCTGAATCTCTCTGTCCTTCTATCATGATGGTGGACATAGGCTTTGCGAAACTTTTGCCTACTTTACATTTTACATTAACATTTTTGAGAGTCAATGAATTAATGTGGCATGCGAACATTGCTATATTACATGGAATGTAAACAGCTAATTTTAAACAACTAAGTGAATACTTGCCACCTATTATGTGAAGCTGCTCACATTGTAATTCACAGAGGACTACATATAATATATGAGTAGCACATGTAGAAAATAACTAAAACTATATTGAATTAACACCATCTGCAAGAACACCACAGACTATTTCCTTATGTATATACAATTACACAATGACTATTAATATAGTGATTCTTTACATGTTCCTTGACATCCAGCATTATTAGGATAACTATTGATTAATGATATCCAGTGTAAAGTAACTGCTACTGGTCATAATTGTCCACTAAGTTAAATATTTTTATATTATTTTATTCTGAATTACTGGCCTTTATTAACTTTGGAAAAATAAACTGATTATTAAAAAAAAATAAGGCTTCCTTATTCCCAATTATGGACTGTATTTATCTCATTGGTTATGAACCTTAATACTGTAGTAAGAATACCTAGCATAGGAAAAAATTATATACACACCACTGTTAAAAATAAGTAGTTCAGGTAACCCCAAAAGTGGGGGTCCAGTAACTGCTTCTTCATCCAAAGATACTTACCATTAGCTTCTCTGTTAACTTACATGTTCCAGTGTTTACTCTGTGATATCACAGAGTGAACACTGGCTCTATGTTGGGTATAGTATTTTAAATTTTGCATTGGGTTTTACTAGACTCATGAATATCATTAAAATATCTTAACAACCATCCATGGAGTTCCACTAACTCCTTTACTGATTTACTCCCCCAAATTACTCCCCCTAGGAGTTACTCTAACTCCTAAATTTTAACAGTGCATGATATATTTGTACCATGGTACTTTCAAATCATCCAATCACAATGATCAATTCAGGTTGAAAATTATTATTTCATACCCACCTCATAAAGTGAATTGCCCAATCATGAATTAGATTGTATTTATTTTCAATAACCCAAAGTGAATCTACAAGATGATTGCATTAGTTGGTGCAAATTTATTCTCGGCTTTCGGCCTATTAACCTCAACATCATGGTCTAACTTACACATACACATTATTATGTCCATATGTGCATCATCTTAATCTAGATGTAGAGTATAAAACATTTCTCAACTCTCCTATACAGTTAGTGGAATTGCAAGCCCTGTGTTTTTCTTATAGATTTGTTCTGCATTAGATTGCTGTTGCAATTAAATCAGTTATTAAAAAACTAAGGCCTATTGAGAAAAATTGTTTTGTTTACTTGTAGAGCTGGTGGAAAACAAAATTTATATAGCATGTCTTATAGTGTGTGGAACTGCACAAATGTATCATAAAAAATTTAAAGTCGGATATTCAATAGTTTGTCATAAAGAGTCTCAAAAGTGGCTCGGTCACTAGGTGACTCTTTCCAGCACATCAACATTACATCATACATGTTTGCTGGACAGTTGGTAGGTTTAGCTAGAAGAGTTCTCGGATGTTTCTGAGTGGCATCGACCACGAGTTCCTCATCTTGAATGTCTTCATATGGAATGTCCTTAGCTAGTGTGAATATCTCCCACATGGTCACTCCAAATGCCCACACGTCAGATTTGGTAGAGAACTTGCCATAGAAGCATTCTTTGGCCATCCAGCGTACTGGTAATACTGCATGACCCTTCAGGACGTAATAGTGGGATTGATACAAGTTACGACTCATACCAAAGTCGGCTATTTTGACTTGCATGTTATTGCCAACAAGGCAGTTTCTGGTGGCCAGGTCACGGTGGATGAAGTTCTTTGAACTTAAATACTTCATACCACTGGCTATTTGAGAGCACATGTCAGTCAATGTTCCCATTGAGATACTAATGTCATTTTGTTCTTCGTAATTAATGACAGTGTTCTCAAAATTACCTAAATATTGAGCAAGGTCTCCTTTTTCCATGTACTCCATCATGATGTATGTCATTGATCCTTGACATGATCCTAGAACTTTAATTACATTTTCATGGTCTAGTCTAGACATGAATTTGAGTTCTTTTTCAAAATCTTCAAGTGCTTTGGCTGATGGATTAGCTTTGAGCTGTTTGACTGCTACTTTTATTGACTTGGTTCGGTCTTCATCTTCCCCAATATTTAAATCCTTTTGACTGAGATCTACAGTATAAGCAAGTATCACTTTTCCAAAAAATCCAGTACCAACTGTTTTTATTTTCTTAATATTGTAAGGGCTAAGATTAGGAACTGTACGCAGAGATGAAGTATTGATTTCAGATGTGCTATAAATAGGACCATAGATAGTATCTTCTGGAAGGTCTTTGGTATCTTCAGTTTCTGAAAGAGCAATGTCTTTGATATTGTTTGCATCAACACTGTCAGTAGTGTTTGCATTATTTTTATTTGGGTCAGCAACACATTGTATAATGTCAGCTTTTAAATCATCTGTGTGAGTTGAAGATTCTGGTATTAATAAGTTTGATGCAAACACTTCAGACATTGAAAATTTGGGTGAGTATTTTTTCACTGAAGAGTACAGTTGCCTTTGTTTGTCATAATCATGAGTGTTTCTTTCAGAAGGTGCCAGATCCTTGACACTGAAATCATTCTTGTTGGACATTCTTTGGTCACTATCCTGTCTGACTAATTGTGTTGACTTATTGGAGTCTTGAGTAATATTATTTTCTGTTTCTTTGATGGAAATTTCATCATATTCATAGTGGCTTGAAGTAGCTTTAAATGATGAGGTAAGAGGATTGTTTTCTTTAGTTTCAGTATCTATTATCGTATAGCATGAGTTAGAATAACTTGCCTTTCGAGGTCCTTGAACAATTGTCCTTCCATAATCATCGATGTTTGATATGTTGTGGTCTAGAGAAGTAAGCTTAGTAAACTGTTGGTTTCTAGTGTTCCCTGACTCAACCTCTTCATGCTTGGACAAATCAATTCTGCTCAATTTCTTCTTATGCCACATGCACAATACTGTCATTAAACAGCCTATTATGATTATTATTATCAATGTTATTATTACTGAAACTAGTACTGCTACTGAGGATGGGAACGCATCTGTTTGGCCAAGGATTATTTCAGTAGAATAAGTTTCAAACCTTGATAATGTGCTATAGTTTTGAATATATTTTAGATCAGTAGTCATAGTTGTATTATACATTTCAGTCTTTGCAATTGGGATGTTTGGCTGAGTATCAGTAAATGAAGCATTAGAAGATGTATCAGTAAAAGTGGTAGTGGCTGCAATTAGGAAATAATAACATGTGAATAGTCTAAATATCTAAATTGTTGGACACAACCAGTATAATTATCATGTTAAAAATGATATTTATGTTATGAGAGATTTTGCTAAATTATTTAACAATAAATTAATGGCAGATAGCTAATGTTAAATTCTTTATTTGTACTATTATTGTATTACTCTTGTTATTATCAAAAAAAATTAAATGGGTGATTAATAAA
>WLWD01004345.1_pt1 | contig 35750 bp, 31 predicted proteins | sample 6712731 | NCBI WGS metagenome assembly WLWD01 (sample SAMN12718690, study PRJNA576275) | sponge metagenome | isolation source: marine sponge | host: Mycale hentscheli | place: New Zealand: South Island, Marlborough, Capsize Point | collected 2014-11-01 | reverse complement strand
AAAAGGAACAAATTATACTTCTTCTTGTCGGTATTCAGGAGTGACCCTCGCGCATGAAATGGACAAATTTTCCCCTCAAAACAAATTGTTTGGAATTTGTACTGTTCAAAATGGTAACTACGGTATATAAAAAATAAAAACTATGACAACTCTCAGAATATCGCTACATAACCGCCCTTGGGATTGGGAAGGATATCTGCCATAATTCCTTGAACTCGTGCATGGTAATAGATTCTAAAGTGAACTCACCGGTCTCACAGATGAACTTTTAATACCCCTGCAAGAACTTTCTACTTGATACACAAGACCTTCTTTCTTTACAGCCTCGGAGGGATGAGTCTATAACAAAAGAACAATTTACCTCTATACATATGTAGCACGCCAAAAAATATCCTACAACTGCACATCTTCACAGCTTGAAGTCAAACTATAAAATGCATCTTCTCTTACTTGCTTAGAATCAGAGGGTGTCTTGTCAACACTCTCAATTAACCCTTTCTTATCCATGCTCTGATCCTGTTGGCACTTCAACATTGTTTTATGAAACCTAACAACAAAAATGTACAACAACAACAAAACAAGTAAATCCTTTACATGATTTGTAAATTAACTATTTCTTCTCTTCCCAGCATGGCAGGACAACTAACATTTTGGCCCTAACAAGCTACATAAACCATAAGGATTACAACCCACACATATGTCGATTCATCACATTCTCTTCTCACCGTAAACATTTCATCTCTTGCAGTAAGAGCTCACTAACTTAGTCATTTTTCTTTTCAAACCGTACCAACCTACATGCACTATAGTTTTGAGCTGGTGTTACTCGCCCCGTAAAACACTCTACTTCCCAGCCCAGTTCCTGCTACGCGTGCAACCCAAGCTCGCACACACCTCTACAGAAGAAGGCTACCACTACTTAGTCTTCTGTGGCTGGTAATTTCACTCCTTCGGGTTCTTCTCTCTAGGAGGTGCGTACCTGTGAACAGAAACAGCGCCAGGTAACATCCATATAGAACTGCAAGACGACCTTGACTAAACTCTAGCAAAAGTTATTGCATTTAATAATCCGCACCTAGGTAGCCGCCCCTTTTCACGTGCTCGTCAATTGCAATTAGTCACATGACTAAATTGCTTCCGGTTTTTTACCACAAGTGCATTCCTCGTTTACCGCGCTTTGGCTATAGAATTCTGAGAAAAACCAGCCAGTCTCAGTTGTCAAGGCGAGTTCCAAGAAGAAATAGGGTGATTAGATAACCATCACCAAATTTCACTCCCAGGAATTCCAATAGCCAGGGCTGAAAATCCTAAACTTTTGCTATCAGCAGTTAGTAAATTTCATAATAAAGCTATTCCTGTAATTTGGAAGCTCTGTGCAGCCTGGCGCTGGTGCTACAGCAAAAAATAGACTAAGCGGTCAGCAAAACTAATACATTTTCAATGGGACACGGTGTGCAGTGATACCATCGGTGGGCGTGGTAGGATGTTACGTGATGTCATCATGCAAATCCCCTATTCAACTTCGACATACTATACATTGTAGTTCACTTGACAAGTCAATTGCTGAAACTCTATGTATATGTACTAGTCAAGCAGAAGTGAGATGCAGCACACATATTTTATGAATTCTGTTAATACCCTCTCAGTTGTTTATACAAGAACATAGCTACTAGACTAAACAGACTTGTATGAATTGTGTATACTTTATAATTATACCATATTGGACATTGATGAAAAAATCTTCATTAAATTCACGATTTTTGAATGTCTTCACTTGCTTTGAAATTTTGCCAGTGAAAGATTTTCGGCTCGCAGTATTAAGATGATTATGATTATGATTGTAATTATTACTATCAATTTTAGTGGGTTGTTTTTAAGTGAAGAGAGGAATAAGTTGAGCTCAGAGATGATTGTGCAACCTGAGCAGCAGATGTGGTAAGAATATTGCGATGTAATTAGTAGCCGAGAATGGTGAATGGGCTAAAGTAGGCTGAGCTGGTCAAGCAAATCCAACTGAGTTGGTACATGGTTACTGTTATTTGATGGATTGTGTTTGGATAGATTGAATGTGTGTACATGTATGACTGATCTATGGACTGGTAGTATTTACACTATTAGTCTTTCTGCATTGATTCGTCTGTTGTATTGATTTTAATATTATGTTCTTTTTCTTATTCTTTTACTTGCATAGGTTCATCTGCACATATTACTTTGCTCTCTTCTGAGCCAGCAGCTTCAGAACTCGAGCAGGTATATTGTTTTTGTTCAATTTAAATAATTTTGCAACCGCTTAGTCCCATGGTTAGATTATTTCTCCATTCAGTAAAAATATTCAATCCTCCTTCCCATGTTGTTTCAGGTTCCACATGCAAGCACTTTACTGATGCCTTCATCAGTAGCGTATTCACAAGTGGTAAATGATTAAGTTTATTCTCGAGCTAATTGTGGTATATGCGTTATTGTTATTTAATATTTGCATGTACACTATAATATTAATCCAACTTAAATCAACCTGATTTAACCCTTTCACCGTCAATAGCGCCATATGGCACTTTTACCAATAAAAAATCAACCTCTCGTGATCCGATCCTAAATTTGGTCTCAAAGTACTCAGAATGAAAAGCTTTATCAACGCTCTAAACAGGCGAATTTTGTGTTGTCGGTAACTAAGGGAAAAAGGGAAAAGAAAATTTGAATTTTTAAAATGACCGCACGTGTTGACCAGAGGATGTGTGGGATTTGATAAAGGAAGAAACTAATTGTTATGCTGGTACCTGTGTAACAAATAATCTTAGTGGTCGTGTTTGGAATGATACAACTGTTGAAGAGCTAAAGGCATTTGTGGGCATTTTGATTTTGATGGGAATTGTGAGGTTACCACGACTGGAATTATACTGGTCCACTAATTTTCCACTCATTAGTACTCCAGGCATTAGTAACATTATGCCTAAAACTAAATTTGAACAGTTATTCAGGTTTTTTCACTTGAATGACAATAGCAAGCAGGTTCCATAATATGGTCATAATGGACATGATAAATTATTCAAAGTTCGGAAATTATTGAACTTGCTTTGGCCACTGTTTGAATCTGAGTTTCAAATGCATCAATCATATACTATTGATGAAGCCATGATAACTTTCAGAGGTAGACTTCGCTTCAAACAGTACATGAAAGATAAGCCAACGAAATGGGGGATAAAAGTTTTTGTTTTATCTGATGCTCCTACTGCGTATGTGAAGAGGATGCAAGTATACACAGGTCAAGGTTTAGATAATGGTGTTTCTGATGTTGGATTGTGTACCAAGGTAGCGTCAGATTTGATGAAATATTTTGACCATATAGGGGTTCAACTGTACACTGACAACTTTAACACTAGTCCTCTTCTTTATTATATGCTTTATAAGCACCAAAGCATCAATGCATGTGGTACTGTACGTCCCCAGAGAGTAGGTTTTCCATCTGAGCTGATCATCAAGGCTTCTGAAATAAATCGTGGTGTGTATCAGTGTCCTCTTCTTGCATGTTCATGGGTTGACAAGAGGTCTATGTATTTTTTATCTACAATGCACATTGGTGAGCGTGTTGGAAACCCTACAGTGAAGAGGAGGTAGGCTGATGGTACTCAAGCAGATATTCCATGTCCACCATGTTTACCTGATTACCAGAAGTAAATGCACTTTGCAGTACTCACATTGAACACGAGACTCATGGCGATTCCCAATAACAGTAAGCTTATTTGTTCTTATAATGGCTGAACATACAGCACAATCCCCCCTTTCTATCTGCATGCTTAGGCCAGTGACCTAAATTTACATTCAGTCTATCTAGCTGAAGATGCTCAACAGATCGTGGACGACCAGCACTACGACATCTTGTAGAGAAACTACCAATGAGCTGTTTTGCTAGCTCAAGCCTAAATGACAACATATCTCTCTTTTTTTCTACCTCGCTGTTGATGTTCATTAGACCTGACCATTTTTTCCATACAAAAACTATTCAAAATGCAAACTTCCAAACAAAAGAAAAAAATTCGCCTCCACCACTTTCTTGATTTTCTACCAACATTATAGTAACTCTCAAGTTGATCTCCCCTATCTACACCTCGCATATATGTGTGTCATCTGAAAGAAACTGTTTAAAAAAGTATCACACCCTTGTAGACTTCACTTCATGAAACTAACTGCCCATATTTTTTAAATCTGTATTTTATAATGAAACATGTACAATATTTGATAGTTGATTCACAATTTTCAGTTATTCATTTTTTGTACTTCATGGTTATTCATGCTCTATATTTTATAAACACATATCACCTCAAATTCACATCAACATTACTGATTACTGGTCATTATAGAAATAATAACCTGTTTGAAGAATAATGATTAGAAAGATACGTCTAATACAATTTTTATACAGGAATTATCAAAATATGTTCATGAAATTGAGCCCAGACTAAATATGAAACCTTAGTTGTTTAGTTTTGTCCCATGAAATAGCTGTACAGTAAAAGAATCCATGGACTGGCTTGAACCAGTCTGGACTGGCTTGAACCAGTCTGGAGTAGTTCAAAATAACATTATTCATTGCCTTGGCTTTCAAGAGAATTATATCCATGTAGTGGTTTACAAGTTGTAATTATTACACATTGGTTGCCAGGCAACATAAACATTTTTTCTGTAATGTATATTTTATATAGACAATTTTTTTCTATGGTTGCTATGGACCATATTAAAGTCTGGATTTTATATAATTTTTTTCAAAATGTCTAAATAAATCCGACAGTGAAAGGGTTAAAGTAATGTGGTAGACCCAGTTCTATTTGTGAAGCAAGAATAACCTATTGACACCTATTAAGTATACACCTCCAGCTCACACCTATTACATAGGTTTTTTTTAAGAGTACCTGCAGTTTAATAGTATTATCATTAACCCTTAGTGGCAAAAAATAATTGCACGAGATATTTTAATTGGCAAGCGAGCGAAGCGAGCGAGACGCTCTCAGGGGTAACACAATTGAAAATCGGGGATGTTTGTTTGTTTATATATATGTTTGGACATACGTATGTCATTTTGTACTTTGACCCTCGCGTATTTTCGAGTTAGCTCAGCATTCGACCTCGTCCCAAACATCACTAAACAGTATCCTACGGATTACCCGTATCATCCTAGAAATTGAATTGTTTACGGCTTTGAATTTTTTTGTGGGTGCAGTTTAAACTCAAAAACTTACTGGAGTTTCATTTTTATTCGAGTTAGTGGCGGTGGTATGTCATAGTTATAAGTCCTATGCAACAGTATTTACTTGAAAATTCATTGTCCACTAGACTAACCACAAAGGTAAGTCTTGCGCAAGTATGTTCAGTTATGTGAAAGTATTGTGCGCTACAACAATTACTAAGAATATCCCAAAGAAAAAAAACTCGACTTTTTATTAGTAGCTTGAATGTTAGAAGTTAAAAACCAAACGTTTAACAATGGTGTAGTATTAGGCTCGCTCGCCATTTTGTGCTCAAGCACACCACTAGTACTTATTGATTTATAGTTAAATGACATGAACATACATGTAGAGTAGCAAGTGAAGACAACTAAATTGAATGAAGTATTTAATAATGTTAAACTCAACCTGTGTATAACACACAAGCACTCTGCTAAACAATATTGTATTGTTTAACCCAGGACCGCTTGGAAAATGAAAGCTGTTTTCATTTTCCAACTGATGAAAATCCTACGGGATCGAAACATCTTGAATGAAGATGTTTTGATCCCGTAGGATTTTGGAACTTATCGTAGTATTGATGAAGTTTAATTTTATCAAGATTCTTGATAAAATTAAACTTCATCAATACTATGATAAGTTTGAAATGTAAGATTATTATGTTCGCTAATGAAAACACTTGGTCTGCTGTAGCTACTAGCAGTATCAGTTGGCAAGCAGCAGAAATATGCAATGCAACTCACTCACTTCATCAGATATATACGTTTTCTCCAAATGTTGCAGCTACTAAGCTTCAAGGTCAGCCTCAATTTCCTCTAGTAAGCTATCAGCATCACTTTCACACACTCAGTTATTGCAGTTGTAGTTGTGAATTTTATCAAGCAACTGATAATAATTGTGTCAACTACTGTATGATAAAACCACACCCACTGCCCTACACATTCATACCTACACCGACAATAAACCTGAACTATTATCAACAGCTCTGATAGCATGCAAATTTGTTTGCCTCAAACTTCTCTGATGTGCCCAATTTTAATCTGAAAAAAAATATTTGTGTAATTTTTGAAGTTACCTAAATGCTAGAAAAATGCTTCTGTAGCACACCTAAAATGCTCATGATGCTTCAGTGTTCCTACAATGCTAAGCAGAATATATATATACTAGAATAATTTATTAACCCTACTCATCACAGCTTTTTGCAACTTGAAAAACAAGCATTTCTAGAAAATAATCATAGTTTTAAAAACTCAGATCAATACAGTCACTGTACCTTAATTAGCTATGCCTATGTAATTTGTAACATAATTATCCCAACATATCTTTTCAGCTATTTGTAGCCTTCAATTTCAATAACAGAGATCATACATTTTTATCATATTATCTTCAATGTATATACATTATATACACGATGTACATCAATAAGGTGAGTAAAACTTTCCGAGTTCATGTAGTGATTGATTGGGTACCATGGTAACATTAGTGAGTGGGTGTGGCTAGCGGTACATGAGAGTTGGGAAGGTCGCTGATGAACACTGTGGTCATACCTGTACAAAACAAAATACTGGCCATACAAATATAAATATTAAACTTCACCTTACCCAACTCCTTGATTTTCTGGGTCCACTGCAGGTGTTGCACCGCCCACAGAGCCTGTGCCTCATTTCTGTGCCTGTTCTGCATACTTGCATGGAGTTCCTGGAACTTGTCCCATACATCCTGTACCAGACCAGTCAACACACGCAGGTCAACTGGACCATCACCTTCACCAGATGGGCTGCAGGAATATTTACAAATTATCAGGGTTTCATGCAGGATTATTTTCTGGGGGGGGAGGCACATGTAGCAAAACATTTTTTGACCACACCCACTTTTGCTGAAACCTCACCCATTTGATTAAAAAATCTTCCCAGGTCTAGAATTAGTGACATCAATCTTGGAAGAGTTATGCATATTGCAATTGAAGGACCTCAATTAACTTCACCAAATATTAGAAATATACAAACAACAAAATCACAGAATACCATTATAAACCATAACCACAGAATACCATTAAGTAGTAAATATTAGTAATTTATTCTTGGGGAGGGAGGGGGGGGGGGGGGAAATCCTATATGAAATGGATTATAATCAATTAATTTGAACAACGATAATATGTGACCGGTTTTGGGAAAATCGACCTAAACGCGGCATCTAAAGTTTTCTAATTTATTCTACCAGTAGGCTGCACGGGGCCTTGGGATGCCGTCCTCCTAATTTAGAAGCTGTAGCACAAGCCGTCTTCGCCCTACGCACTACAACACTTCAGTATTTTTGCTAAACTTATTAATGTTGATTTCGAAAAAAACGCCGGGTAAAGGCGTTGCTAAGGTCAGGGGGCGTGGCTTGTGTCTGTATACTATTACTGCGTGTCTCCGGGACACTATGGAATAAACCGGTTACTGGCGGATTGAAAGAAGTCTGAAAGGCTTAATGCAGGGCTCCTTAAGAAACTATGATGGCGAGAATTGCGTGAGTACGTGAATTATGTAGAATATAGTAAGTGAATTAGTTAGCTACAGTTTTTTCCCGCCGTTAGTGAAAAGCCCGCCAATAATTTCTTAGCAACTCTCCGTACACGAGTCCAACCGGCTAGTGTTTCTAGCCTCCTAGTGTGAGTTCTAGAGCACGCCAGAGCTTACACAACTGCGTCATAAGCTAGAGCTAACTGGTGTCTACGCATTTCTTCTTCTGCTCTATAATTTTTTTTTTTGAAAAATCACCTGCATAAGGCTTTCCCCGGGATACGGAAAAAGAATTGTTTGCGCTCAGGCGTTTAGGTCGATTTTCCCAAAACGCGTATCACATATATGTAATAGAGGACAAATCCCTACACGACACAACACACGACACATACTATATTGTGCTACAACAAGGCCTTTTCTTTCTGGCCCTAGTATCATTTTTCCTTCCTCTACTCATTTCTGAACCACCCCCCTCATACAAGTAGTAATCCGTGGAGTAAAACAACGTCCAGACCCCCCCCCCCCACGCGAGGGCTAATTCATTGTTGCTTGGTGGATTGAACTTAACTGATTGTTCTTATTTGTATGTATTTAATTGTACGACATCATTTCAATTTCTAATTATACATAGTGCAATGTAATCTTTTTTTTTTTTTTTTTTTTTGCATTCTTGCATTTTTCAAAGTTGAAAAAGAAGTGTTAATAGTTTGGGGACTAGCTACGAACTATTAGTGTGTGCAGTTACAAGACATAACAGTTGCCGTAGTGATCATTACCGAGTATACATTGTATACATGGAGGAGTGGGAGGGGAGGAATAAAATGAAAAAGAATAAAATAATTAAACAGAACACATTAAACAAATACATAAAAAAGCAGTCACGAGAGTGTATTCTTGGCACAATCGCATTACACTAATCTTACCTAGTCATCCTAACAGGGTGGTCATGGTAGGAGAAGGAATCATAATGACCATACCCACCAGCAGCTAGTGTCCTACAGGTGAGTCCTTGGTGGTTCTGAAGATTTTCCAGCAGAACAGAGCAAACACTAACAGGCACATAGTCTTTAGTGGCCCTCTGGTGTGCCCTCAGTAACTCCTGCTCCATTGACAATACAATACGATCCTATAAGGGTATGGAAAGATACACTAATTAATTGCATGGAAGAAAACAAAATCGCCAATGGAACTCTGAGAGTATGTAGTTGAAGGACAGACATATAAAAATAATAAACGCTGAAAAAAGATGATTATTAATTGACCAACCCCTAATTAATAAACTAGCAAAAACAGCAACAAAAAAAAAAAAAACAAAAAAAAAAATTTCACCTGAGCAAGCCGAATGTAAACCAATAAGTAAATTGATGACTAGATAGCTAATGTAGTCAGTCATATTAATAGAAGGCTGTCAGCTAGCTCTTAGAAAGTACGGTGGCACTGGTACTGTGATTTCCTTCACTCTCAACTTGTGTACCACCAACCACCCTTTACCTGTTGAGTGAGATGGCTTGTGATGAGCTGATTTCTTTCAATCTCTTGTTCGGTAAACAGCTTGTACATGGCAGGGACCAGAGGAGGATACACCAGCTACAAGACAACATTAGGATGCTACGGATAAAGCTGGGACCAGAGGAGGATACACCAGCTACAAGACAACATTAGGATGCTACGGATAAAGCTGGGACCATAGGAGGATACACCAGCTACAAGACAACATTAGGATGCTACACCAGCTACAAGACAACATTAGGATGCTACAGATAAAGCTGGGACCAGATGATGATACACCAGCTACAAGACAACATTAGGATGCTACAGATAAAGCTGGGACCAGATGATGATACACCAGCTACAAGACAACATTAGGATGCTACGGATAAAGCTGGGACCAGAGGAGGATACACCAGCTACAAGACAACATTAGGATGCTACGGATAAAGCTGGGACCAGAGGAGGATACACCAGCTACAAGACAACATTAGGATGCTACAGATAAAGCTGGGACCAGAGGAGGATACACCAGCTACAAGACAACATTAGGATGTTACAGATAAAGCTGGGACCAGAGGAGGATACACCAGCTACAAGACAACATTAGGATGCTACGGATAAAGTTGGGACCAGAGGAGGATACACCAGCTACAAGACAACATTAGGATGTTACAGATAAAGCTGGGACCAGAGGAGGATACACCAGCTACAAGACAACATTAGGATGTTACAGATAAAGCTGGGACCAGAGGAGGATACACCAGCTACAAGACAACATTAGGATGCTACGGATAAAGCTGGGACCAGAGGAGGATACACCAGCTACAAGACAACATTAGGATGCTACAGATAAAGCTGGGACCAGAGGAGGATACACCAGCTACAAGACAACATTAGGATGCTACAGATAAAGCAGGGACCAGAGGAGGATACACCAGCTACAAGACAACATTAGGATGCTACAGATAAAGCTGGGACCAGAGGAGGATACACCAGCTACAAGACAACATTACAGCTACCAGTACAAGCTACAAGACAAATTAGGATGGATGCTACAGATAAAGGATGGGACCAGAGGAGGATACACCAGCTACAAGACAACATTAGGATGCTACGGATAAAGCTGGGACCAGAGGAGGATACACCAGCTACAAGACAACATTAGGATGCTACGGATAAAGCTGGGACCAGAGGAGGATACACCAGCTACAAGACAACATTAGGATGCTACAGATAAAGCTGGGACCACGGTGCACACACAATGTGGAATACATTAAGCAACCAGAGACTACATGGCAGGACTAATGTCAAGTCAGAGGACAATTGGAATAAACGATTAAAAACATGAGCCCTAAACAATAACTATGTCCGTGTGTGTGTGTGTGTGTGTGTGTGTATGTGTGTGTGTATGTGTGTGTGTATGTGTGTGTGTATGTGTGTGTGTGTGTGTATGAGTTCCTAGCCCGGCTCCAGGAGCTTTGCTTGCACGGCTCACAGTGCCTGCTTAGTGCACAGGCATCCTGGCTCTGCCAGGTGCACGTGACCGCCTAGCGGCAGCAAGATAATTTACATTTTTTTTGTATATATATATATACGTATATGCTCTCCAGTACCTTGATTGTTACTGCAATACAGTTGGTAAAATATCGTCAACAATGACAACAGTGGTGTGCATTCATGAACACAGGGTCAGGAAAAGTGACGACAACAGTGTGAATAATATATGTATTAGCTGAGCTGGTTGGTAAGGTGTCATCAGTACCAGCAATGACGGCTGTGTGTATTATGACTATTACACAGGTCAAGAAAAGAAAAAAGTGAACTGACATATGTAATTAAACAAGTGGTAAAGGATATCAACAATGGATACAAATAAATGCTGTACTGCATTCCCAAAAGTAATAAAGCACTACTTGCTAGATCCTCATAGTGCATGTATGCATACACACACAATTTATAAAGCCACAAAATTAAAGAGGTTCTACATTTCATTCACAAACAAAGAAAAAGGGGCAATATCTGGTTTTATAGATTGAAACTTAATCTGGACAGCAATGCTCACCTTGGGGTCAGTTGGCCGAGGTTTCTTCTTGGAGAAGTAGTCTCTAGTGAACATGAGGAAAGATGATATGTGGTCAGGGGTCGGGACTAGGTGAGAATTCATCTTCTGTCGCTGCTGGATCACTGAAGACTTGACAACTGGCCGATACCGTTTCTTGGGTGGCTGAAAGAAAAAAAAACAGGCATTTTTTGATAAGAATATTTAATAATAAAACACCGTGATAGTATGATTACTAAATAAATAAATTAATTAATTAAAATATAATAATAATAACAATAATAATGAAGCACCAAAGGTGCGAACCCTCAGCGCTATTAAAGACTACTTAGCTATTACAATATAATCGCCTTCCAAAAGAACAAGAGTCTGCAATACAGCTCGAGCAATGAAAATAGTACATGTAAACGCTGTCGTCATAAGAGAAGAAGCTAAACTAACCAGAAACACTCAACCGGTATACATTTTCAATGCAAAACTTCACATCTTTCAACTCCGACTTCCCCAAGCATAAAGCAAACTACACCTCTGGCTGCAAGAAATAATTTGCTCACGTGATTACGACGTGATGCTAGGGGACGTTATCCATAAAAGCTGGTACCTACGCGGAGCTGAAAGCTTCGCGTTTTCTCAACAATTAGCCCAAAATAAAAAAAAAGTGGAACAATAAAAGGCCCTAAACCTTCTTTTTGAGTAAGTTCATACCTAAATCAACTGTTAACTGTCAGTATAATCTCCAAAATCAGAGCATGACAGACAGACAGGACGACTACTATAACCCTCTCGCGCATGTGCGCTGAGGGTTAATAACAATAACTATGAAGAAGCTAGTAATCCACACTGACACAGCATAGACACACACACACACACTAAATACTGGTATTGTATGTATGCATTTATAACCGCTCAATTAGTCACACATACCAATAAAGATAAATCCAATTTATCCTGGCAACCACTATCTAAAAAATACAGAGAAAATATAATATCAATATAAAAGTACAAACAGTTCCCATAAAATACATTTGTGCCTTAAGATGACCCTTGCCAACTAAGTGCAACAATTCCTGCCCAATATTGAAACTCGTTTCATCTCATTGATAATGAAATTGGTTTAAATTAATTTATAATACTTCAAACTTTGTATATGCACTCACTTCCTCGTTCTCTCTTAGTGGGTGTGGCTTTCAACCCAGATCCCCCAAACTTGAAGCCCTCGGTAGAAGAGAGTTGGTGTCCCTTGGTCCGGTGGTGAGAGGGTACGGGTGTAGAGGTGAGAGACATCTCAGACCCTCCCAATTCACCACCGTGCTCGTCACATCTCCCCAGAGGAAACTGAGGTCCCTCTGAAGGTTCGTAACTATCAGAACCCGTCAGGGTAGACTGGAACGCACCCTCCCTCTTTTCCCCCTCCTCATCTGCATCCTCGTTGTCGTGCTGACCACTCAGAGGCGAGGCCACAGTGCTGCAGGGTGCGCTCTGTGTCGAAGCCTGGCTGGATGGGAGAGAGTTCCAGTCAAAGCTGACACTAAAGGAGTCCCTCCTTGTCTTGCCCTCTTTCTCTTCCGCCATTCTCCGACTGAGAGGTGTCTGCTGGTTGGCCATGGCGCGATGTTTGGCCAACACGTGGTCCATCTCCCGCCCGGAGCCAGTTGAATGGGGAGAGTCATGGCCGCCACCACTGCTCATGGAGTCGTGACGTTCTCCGTGAGAGTAGCGAGAATGGCTGTTGTAAGAGGATCTGGAGGACTCCAAGTCTAGTCTGGGCAGAGAGCAGGACATCCTCCCATCCTCTGTTGGGTACAGGGTCAACATCATGCATTTCATACTATACATATTAGCTGTAGTACACTTGTAAAGTATAGTAAAGCTATTCACATGCTGCTTCAGGTTCTGAGCACATGGGGTGTGCTTCATTTAGGCAGCTACTGACGTGTGAATTGCTGAGGTGCACCAATGTAACACCTTGGCAGTGTTACTTCTAACAGTAAACATGCATGCCATCTTGGTTTATGTCCTTCACAATTATGAAAGTGTAAGTAAGATTAGGGAATTAGCATATTTAACAGCAATCTAAAGCTTCTGTTGTGTGTAGTTGGGCTACAACAATGTCTGTATTTGCTCTAGCAGCTGTGTATACCATCTTATCAAACATGGACGCTTCAGAGTAACCTTCAAATACGCACTAATTCTTGTGCTTGTATTTCACAATATAATGCTAGTAATTCTAAAACAATTAAACACAATTATAACCTCTGATGCAATTGGTAAAACATATCCATGCAAGATTGCAGACAAAAGCAAAGTGCCTCTGGCAGTGTGGACAACAAGATTGACCATCTGGAGGAGTGAGTAGATGAGAAAGTGTCTACTAATGTATTGGCTAGATCAGTTACTGTATGAGAACCAGTTTCAATGTTAGAGTCCCACAATCTGCTCCAACAACCCACCCAGCAGCACACTTGTACAATACTAATTAATAATATTCACAGCACACGTCACACGGCCATAGCTACTCACCACATTGTAAAGGCCTCTTAAGCATCTTCAAACTCCAAGACACTAGGAATGATCTGCCATTCCCCTCTTTCTCCCCTGCTGCCCCGGTAGCATGGCTCTTCCTAGACGCAGACCTGAGAACTCGATCAAACACAACTTCACTGTCTTCAGGAGAGGAGACCACTGGAGTAGGCTTCTTAGATTCTCTATCTTTAGTTCTCTTGGATGTTGCCTGGGAGGCAGTATCGGCGGAGGGCATCGGTGAAGTCTGAGCTACCGTGTCTAGATTAATAGTGTCATTAGAAGCTAATGAGGAGTTAGAAGTGGAGAGAGAATCAGGAGGCCCCGTTTCCATGGGAGCGCCATCCTGTTCAGACTCAGAGGAAGTTATATAAATATCTTTGTGCGTTATATTCACTGCAGCACTATTATCAGGCGTCACTAAGTTTCCCGGTAGCCTCGGCTTCTCTTCTGAGAGATGGTCTGACTGCGACACTTTGTCGTCTTGGCCTTCATCGGCACGTGAGGATTCAAAGGAAGTGGACTCTGTATCATTAGACTCATTCATTGGCTCTGTCTGATCCTCACTCTCTTGTGCCTGCTCACCAGCAACAGCCAGAAGTTTGTTGGAAGGTCCAGGGGAGACGGGTGGTGTCGAGTCAGTGGGAGGAGCCTTGGATGCAAAAGACGATCCTTGCAATAGGTCGTCATTTTCTTCAACGTCAGATGTGTTGGGTGACTCCTGGATGGGTGAGGGGCAAGCATCACTGGGAGCTAAAGTAAATACAAATACAGCACCACAACTGAGAATGATGATATCACAGTGATAATATATGGCCTGAGGCCTCCATATTTAGTTGTGGTTGTATATGGAGAGGGTAAACTAAGGGGGCAAAGAGAGCCTAATAAAGGTCACTTTTTACATACACTGGATTATTTTTTACCTCCATCACGAGATACTTCATCATGAAATTCTTCTTCATCGTGAGGGTCTTCTTCATCGTGAAAGCTTTCTTCATTCTCACACAATCCATTGGAATCCACACCTTCTCCCTCCTCCTCCTCATTCTTCTCTTTAGTTAATTTCTGAAGAGCCTCTTCCTCTTCCTTCTGCTCCTCTTGGTCTACCTTTTCTTCATCTGGTTCCTTTACTTCTTGCTCTTCTTCATCATCTTCATCATCTTGTTCCTCCTCCTCATTTTCCTCCTCCTCGTTTTCCTCCTCTTCCATACTCTGGCTGATTGAAGGTTTCTCTTCACCCTCGCTGTCTTGGTCACCTCTCACTTCCTCTCCAGTCTCCCCATTTCCCTCTTGATCCACTCCAACATCCTCCCCACTATCTTCTACATATTCTCCACCTTCACTCTTTCCAGCATCTCCCACGTCCTCCACTTGTGCAGCATCTTCCCCCTCACTGTCTTCATTACATTCTCCATCTTTCTCCTTACTTTCAACACTATCTTCTGCACCTCTCACTTCAGCATCCTCCTCATTGTCTTCCATAGATTCTTCATCCTCGCTTTTTCCCACATCTTCCATTTTATCAACTTCAGCTTCCTCCTTCTCTTCTTCAACATCATCTCTATCTTCTCCCTCTTCAACTTCCTCTTCTACTTCATTTCCAACATCCTCCATGACACCTCCTTCCTCCCCCTCGTCTTCCTCCTCCACAAGTTGTCCATCCTCTATTTCATCTTCTTCTTTCTCTTGAACATCGTCTTCCTTCACAATCCCGTCACTGCTGTTTTGATTAACCCGTTCCTCTGATTCTTCCTCTAGTTCATGGTTTTCTTCCAGTTTATCCCAGACCTTGCCCTGAGCCATTTCTGCATCCTGTGCTTGTTGCTTCATTCTCTGATCAACTTCACTGGACTCGTCCAACTTGCCCAACAGCTTTTGCTTCGTCTCTGCCATCTTGGCCAAATTGAACTTACCGCTCTTACGCCCTCGTGGGGTCTTTTCCAAAGTCGAGCACTCGTTTTCACTCCCGGACGACGAAAGGTTACTGTAGATGACCCCATGTGGGCGGGACTTTGGCGTGTGCTCAGATCTAAGACTGGAATTACTATTGGTTGTCTTTTTCTTAGGCCTTCCTCTTCTTCTTGCTTTTTGCTCTGACCGACCCTTTACCAACCCACCATCAGACTCGTCACCTGCACTGGAGCGAGAGCTCCCCTTCGATCCAATCCTGAGCTGCGAGCTGCGTGAGAGTGGCCTGGAGGTTTCTTTCGACACAGTGAACACGTCTTCTTCTTCGCTATCCTCCTGGGACCCTCCTCTGGTGGGCCACTCCTTCATAAGTGTCTCTATCTCAGGGTTCTTGCACGAGTCAATAGCATCGAGCTCCTTGTCGTTACGCTGGCGAGGGTTACCACCATACTTGAGTAGGAGTCGTACTGTCTGGAAACACACACACACAGTTGTAATTCTAAATGCATCACGCCATTATACCAGCAGACATTAAAGTTTTGGTGCAGCAAAAAAAAAAGAAAAAAAAAAAGGAGAGAGAATAAGTACAACAAACAATATACAGTAACAACAAGAATCAACAACCATAAGAATCTGCTGATTAGTCTATTCAGTTTATGTACGTGACAAGTTGAATACATGTATCTTGTAGGAGAGACTTGATAATTTAGTTCTATGATATATAGTAATCAGGGAGTATTACAGGATTTTTTTTGCTGGGGGTGGGAAACACTGACTGTACTTAAGCCACACCCATTTTTAAAACCCACACTATACTGCACACCTACATACGTACCTCAACATGTCCATTGATAGCAGCATCGTGTAGAGGTGTGTCCCCGTCCATTCCTCTGGCATTAACATCAGCTCGATGCTTCAAGAGTAAAGACACAACCTTCACGTGGCCGTGGTTACACGCCTCATGCAGTGGAGTCCAACCTGAATTACGCACACACAGTAAGATATGAAGAGCTATGAATCCATGTTTAGTGGGAACTGGAAGATTCATTTGGGAAGTCTTAACAACACTGAAACTGTTTCACTTTGAAGATTTATAACTCTGCAATAAATTGCACTTCATGGAGTGATGTTGCAATTGTAGCAATATGAGACAAAATGGGGTCAGCAGAGAGTTATTTTGCATGTGTTGATTAGGTAGCTGCTTGTCATGTACTTAACTAAAGCAATTCCATACGAAAATAGCTAGCATACACACCATGGAGTGAAAATAGTAGGAGACATACATAAAGTGAGTGTAGCATACACACCATGGAGTGACAATAGTAGGAGACATACATAAAGTGAGTGTAGCATACACACCATGGAGTGACAATAGTAGGAGACATACATAAAGTGAGTGTAGCATACACACCATGGAGTGACAATAGTAGGAGACATACATAAAGTGAGTGTAACAATACAGCTGGGTGATATATTGGTATTATTGTTGCACTGCGATAAAAACCCTACATTGTGGAGACGATATTTCAGCTGTATTCGCATGGTGCTATCGGTGTCTCACAAAACGTTGGTATGGGTTGTTAAATTAATGCAGGAGCTTTACGCGCATGACAGTTAAGAGGTACAGCTGCTTCTGTTGTTAGTACACTCGGCTATAATGCAGTACTACGGAAGTTTTCGAAGTAGCTAGCGATGGCAGTAAGTTCAAATTCTAGCTTAAGGAAGCCAACACAGTCTTGCCCCGTGGACTAACCTTGGACTGGAAGCGGACAAACACGGCAAGCTCATTTTCAATAAAATTTACTGTCTTGGGTATTATATGAAATATCATGATATATAGGTTTATCACGTAATATCATAATACCTGTTATTATCAAATATCATGATATATAGGTTTATCACGTAATATCATAATACCTGTTATTATCAAATATCATGATATATAGGTTTATCACATAATATCATAATACCCGTTATTATCAAATATCGCTCAGCCCTATGTAACAGTATTGATTATAGGACGAAAACTCCACCCACTCACTAGACCCGAGAGTATTTCGCTCGCTCTGCCGGCTCGTCAATGATTATACATAATTTGCAAAGAACAATAACCATCTCACTACACTGAAGGTCACATACCGGCATTATCCGTTGTGTTGATATCGGCACCTTGGTCAATGAGGGAGGTCACAAGTTTCAGGTCCCCCCGTATGCAGGTCGTGTGCAGCAACGTCTCCCCGCGCTCGTTCCTCTTCAGTAATCTAGATCGAGGTGTCAATGATGACTCGGACTTGGGCGTGGTCGTCACACTCTCTTCACCACCCGACACTGCCACAACACAAGACATACATTGAACCATGGAGTACACATGTATGTGTGTGTGTGTGTTTAGAGATTTATTGTAGATATAATATTTATAGTACTTATTACATGAAATAAATGGCTTGTGAAAATAAATAAGCCTGCTCGTGAAATATTTCACCATATCACACTCTGACTCATGTAATAAGTACTATATATATATATACAGTAGACCCTCAGTTATCCGAACCCCGTTTATCCGAGCTCTCGCTAATCCGAACACCATTTTTTGGAATAATAATGATATTCATTGGAATTTTGCTGTGCATTAAATAGATAAGAGATTAAGACCCCATTCAAAATGACTTATTTCGAATATCCGACCATTTCAAATATCCGAACAACCCTCGGTCCTGAGGTGTTCGGATAATTGAGGGTCTACTGTATATATATATATATATATACATGTACACACACACACACACCAAGGGATGAATTTTGTCCCCATTTTCCCCCTTCACAAAAACTAGATAACCTTCATGATGACATTCATTACAACATTTTCATCAAGTTCGTGGAGATCAGAAAACTCCCTGAAATTCCAAAAAATGTTAATTCTAATAAAACAAAAAAACAACAACAAAAAACCCTGTACATGGCATGAATACAGTGGTAAGTTAAAACCAACTTGTCTTGTGTCCTGATCTACTACATACAATTATGTATTAATATAATTACATTCCAGGGTAGTATATACATGTTATGTGTGTATATATGTATGTATGTAGTTAACATGAAATCAATGGCCTTGCCACAATCCAATTATCCTATTAGTATCAGATTAACTCCACCATCCTGGCATTTGATGGTTAGACTCAAACAAAAGTCTTCTCAAATGTATCCTAAAACAGAATGATGTGTTCTAAAATCCCTGCCGTTCACAGATCACCACTGGTAGGGGTAGTGTTGCTTAGTGAAAGGGGAAACAACAACAACAACAAAATATAAACAATTAAACAAAGCAATACTTTTGATATCAAGGAAACAAAGTACATTCTATAAATGCAAGTATGTATGTATGGTAAGTTCAAAATTCCGTACTTTATTGAAGGTAATAATAGCTACATTAGCCAGGAAGTGAGATTGGCATTCTCTCTGTGTCTGTGTTCAATACTTCCATGCATTAGTTCATAGAGATATGAACTCCAAAAAAAAAGAAATCACGAAAAATTAATAATTAATATATTAGGTCCTCTTCAACAGTCCACTTAGTGGTTATTAGTTTATGCAGGATCCATGAAAAAAATATATAGTTAATAACGTGGCACAAGCTATTAGCAGATAATATAGTCCACAAGTCCAAAAATAGTATTACATGAATTTTCAGGGCACAGCATCAGAATTCTGTAGCTTGTGGGTAGTGATCACAAAAAATGATATTTTTACTGACTTTTTTCGGGTTGCATGATCAATTTTTTTTTGGTTTGAGGGAGTTGGGAGGGGGCACAGGATCTCATTACTCTTGTGGTTCCTTCACTTAACACAACACAACAAAACTACATTGGCCATTTCCTTTCACATATATCATAATTTTGTATCACAACACAACTATTGCCAGTCTTAGGTTTCTTCACTGCAAGAAGAATCACTATTCAATCTACTGGTCACAGGTGGCTACAAGGTCAAGCAAACCCAGAGAGTCAACCACAAGCCACAACAATACACAGAACATCTACTCAAAAGAAAGTTGGACAACACAATGTAACCGAGAGAAATTGACTGTGTGTGTGTGTGGTTGGTACATACTCCTGCAATCTGTGACACCACACTAGAGGTAGATGTAAGTCCAAGACGGACTGCTGACTGGTGTTGCCAGTACAGAATTATCTAACCAAACTGCACATGTGAATAGTATGTAAGTAGCTACATATATATATATACAGTGCTTCCAGCTTAAAGAGTGGATTTTTTAGCTTTTTGGTTAAGGTTGCTAATTCTGCTATAATTTCTCAAGTATGTGTAATAGAAAGCTAAAAATTTGTATTATTATACATTAATGTCATATTAACATACAGACAAAACAATTTTGTGGGTTTGTGGTTATTTTTGTGGTTATAGGTGATGGAACTGGGAGCTTCAAGACAGTGAATTTGGAAGTGTTTAAGCTGAAAAAAGAGAAATTATTTGTCCTTATCTCTATAACTTGGTATACTGATACTTTAATACCTGAAGTTTCATATGAGCCTAATTTTGTGGGCACACGAAATTTGAATCTCGAAATATTTAAAATTTTAAGAAAAAAAGTGTTTAAGCCAGGATTTTTGAATTTATTGAGTTATATCTCTAAAATTTTGACACATGATGTAAAATTGCCTTAAAATTATTATGTATAACTTTGGTAGCTCTACTTTGAAAATTAAGTAAATTATGGCTGTTTTTCACCAAAAAAAAATTATGCACGGTAAGGGTCATCAAATGATGACGTTTACAGCGGATTGTGGGCTATAGTACACGTAAACGCGACGTCACAAAACAGCGCATGCGTATTTGTGCAAGGGCGCCAGTTTACCGCTAATTGTTGCACGGGTATGGCTGATTTAGCTACGGTTGTATCTCAGGCCCTAGGGTATCAAGTTTTACGGCGTTACTGCCTATCGCGGCCAGCGTTTTAGCTTCCATCTGGAGCTGCACAACCCGTAGGACTCCAACTGCAACGCCCTGATGTTGTCAGAATACCGAATGCTTGGAGCCTTGGGAGTATTAAACTCCTTCAGCTTTTCTTCAGCTCTTGAAAAAGATGACCTCTTGGATAGGCTTGGCTCCAAGTTAGTAATATACCAGCCAACAATTCTATGACTGATTTCGACTTCGTTTACTGCTGCTAGTAGAACGATGAGAATCCGTACAGCCGATTGCAGTTAGGGAAAGTCCCGTCTTACCGCTCAGGGAAATAACCGTTCGACCTTAGCTCGTTAACTAGTTACGCTTAATGACGAACTACCGCAAAATCTTGACGTCAAAAAAAATGGCGTAAAATGCATTAGAGTGAATGAGAAAAGTTCTGTTCTCCGTTTTCCATTCTCTAAACAGGCAGTTTTACTATTGTAAACATTATTGGGATGATGAAGAAAAGGTATGTGTATGTTAAATGACTGTAGTGAGGGTCTATACAGTAGTTTCAAAAAATCCACTCTTTAAGTTGGAAGCACTGTATACCAGCAAAGCACTATCACATTTAATACTTGGAAACGCTAAAGTTTTTTTATTTACACATATTATCACAGTTTATTATTATATTTTTTTTTTGCTGGAGCTAACTCATCTTCCAAACACCAACACAACTTTAGGTGTGTTTAGTTCAGTGCCAGTGATCGAGCCACCCCACAGCCCAATTGTATCATTTTCAGTTAATTAATATTACACCAAGGTTCATGAGTGTACCTGGAACAGATGCCATCTAGGCATAACAAACCACACATGCCTCACTATGTAACCAAGGAACTTGACTAGTTTAAATGATAGCAGTGCTAATGCTATCTAGATACAGAGTGAGAAAGGAAAGGCAAGTGTAGTGAATGGTGAATATGTATGTCACAATTCTCTCCATCTTACTAACTTCTTAAATTAGAAATAACGAACAGTATTAGAAACAGGCACACACACAAGTGCTTGGAGACTTGCATTGCAGAGAGTTCACGGAGGAGGGGTTCAGATTATAAAAAAATGAAATTATCAATCTAATGCAGACCTTACCACACACACACACACACACACACACACACACACACACACAATTGAAGCTTGAATACCAACTAGTGGGAGTTCGCATATCAAAAGAGTGTTGACTTTGGTGAGATTTTCTCCACACACATAACAGTACAACTCAACTGTACTCCTTGGACAACTGCCAGTTGACTCACTAGTTGCTTGTTTCTGTGGGTCCGTCATCTGCATAAGAAGAGCCATTTGCTGACGTTCAGTAAGGGGTGGCTTAAGGAGCGGGGATTGAGGCAAATTAGAAGCACTCTTCCTACGCCTCTTGGCCAGTGGACCAGACAGATCTCCATCTGTAAGACAAACAAAACACCAGAGGAAGGAAATCACAAAACTAACTCAAATGTGTAATATATCAGGTGTACATGTTCCACCAAAATGTGTACAATACACACATTTACAATCAAACCTCCTTCAAGTATTTTCAATATTGGTGTTTACGATCATCAAAAAGAGAAAAAAGGCTGTAGGCTTACTTGCATAAAAAGGGTGTCAATATGATTATATTACCAACTGCCCAGTCAAATGTCTGCTATGTGAGAGTGTGTTAATGATACTTAAGAAGCACATCATCAAAGCTCAACAGGGACTTTTTTTTTTTTTTTGGTTTTTCAAGGGAGTATATAACCCCTTGTATAAATGGTTTTGCCCCTCAGAAGATTATGACTGTCATCGAGACATCTACCCCAATCTTTCATCTATTTTATGGAAATGACAAACCTTCCTAAAATTTTCTTGTGAAAAACACCTGACATTGCCTACAAATTTTATGGAGTCTATTAAGGCCTATTTAAAAAGGAGTTATATATATATATATATATATATATATATAATTATAAAGCATTGTCAGTGAATGTTCCTAATGTGTCAGTGATAGTTAAGTGATCATGATGAAGAGGACCAATTCCAGTTGACGTATAATTTCTATCTGTAAGGTGCTTCAAATGACAAGAGCAGGGTTTCCATTAGCTGTATTAACTATGGCAGTCGTGCCCTTTCCATTCAGTTCTGTGTATGCATTAGTACTGTCTGTCAGGGAGACTGCAGGTCAACTGACATGCTCCCACTGATAGGAACACATTTACCCTGCCTTCAAGTATAGTCTGGCGCTGCCGACCCTTTACCTTCCTTATATTGGTGGGTGGGGAGGAAGGAAAGGGTCTGGTAGCTCTAGTATCAACGCCTTCTGCAAATGACATCACAGGTTTATACGTCATCATGAACGCCGCAGGCTAAAATCAATCGTGAGTCTTACATTTTGTTGCAAATAAAGAATGTCTAGTTGTGACTGTGGTGTTTCAATAATGCAGAACAACAACAACAATAATGGCTGGTTCACACTTGGGTAGGAGTTGGTCATATACAAGTGGCAAACTCTGGAAACAAGCACTCTTTCCGTACCCTGTTGGAAGGGCTACAAAACTCTTTTTAAAAATTCCTTTTCATCTGCTCCAGTTTTATGCACAGAAACTGTAACTCGCTCTTCATCACTTGATTTTCCATAGCTAACAATGTGGAATAAACTGGGGCGCATTGAATATGTGGTTGAGGAATGTAAATACTTAATTAACGATTCTGCTATCTGATTGGAGCACCACTATTTTGGTGCCGGCACAAGTCATTGATACTAGAGCTACCAGACCCTTTCTTTCCTCCCCGCCCACCAATATAGGGAAGGAAAAGGGTCGGCAACACCAGACTACTTCAAATCTTCAGCTGTTTATTACATTCCATCCTGGCATAGAGGCACCACTCGTGTAGCATTCATGTCAAGATGAAGCCCCATTGTGTGGCCACTACACTTCCTCATTGATGAAGCTCTTGACCTGAGCATACTGCAACAGGTCAACATGCACTAGACTTTGCAAGTCTGACTGAACTCAAGAAAAGATTAGATCCTTCCAATAATTAATACTCTAACTGATCATTATTATATTTATAAATGTTTCACTACTTAAGACTTCTCATCAAATTAAAAGTGAGTGATTTAATGGAACTGAACATACCTCCAGGACTGGTCCTTGCCTGTGGGGTCAAAGGTGAAATAGCCTTGCGTTTGGAAGCCCTAGGTTGGCGTACTGGAGTTTTGAGCTGCACAAAGGAAACCAGGTAAATATGAGACTCAGAAATGGAGGCGGATGAATAGGGAAAGTAATCATTTCCCTTACATGCAAGAAAGTCAGTTATAAGTGAAACCTTAAACTGTAGACATTAAGAGCTGCATGGGCAATGATTTAAAAAAAAAATACAAACCTATGCATACCAGGTCTGACTTGCAATGTTCATTGGATGAAGATAGAGTGAGAAAATACGATTCGGAATACCACATTGAAACAATTACAACACAAGTACATACTAGCCTATCTGTCAAAAGAAAAATAGTAGTATCAAGTGGTATGATGGTATGGAAATACTAATAAAAAAATTCATGGTAGACTGTAAGGACAGGCTAATACAATGAATATAAAAAAATTCATGGCTTGACACTAAGGACATCATAATAAAGCAACCCATGAATATAATTATTGATAGTAATTAGAATGTCTTCAGTGACTATTCAAAAATGAATACACCTGGCTGGCAATGAGAGACGTGATCTCTCTCTCTCTCTCCATAGCTTATACAGCTAAGTAGCTCACATAGTTTATACAGCTGCCATTACAAGCTCTGAGCATATTACAAACAAGATACTAATCACCACCTGCTACCTCAAGTTGCAAAGCCTGACTGCAAGTGAAAGAAGAGAAGGGAAGTTAGGCTTCAAACGGTTCTCATGAACTGCAGCATTTAAGTATTAAATCCTAACTGATTATAAAACAATCATTGTTTGTTATCTGTTTCTTAGCTACGCTTTAAATACTTAACTCACCCTGTATTATTACAAGCTTCCTCCTAGCTAGCGGCACAAACAGATATTCCTCAGCTGATTCACTCACACAGACCTCCCGTTCAATATACACGACTACGTCAAGCTTCCCACTTACCTCTTCACTAGTTGAAGGTAAGTTATCCTCAGAGCTTTCCGCATCCATACGTGTGGATGTACGTACGTAACAAGTACACCGCGGCTCGGCTACGTTGTTGTAATTGTTGGGAAGCTGCTTACATGGTTTTGCATAATTTGCTGGCAACCACCCGCCGAAATCTATTTAATGAGCACCTTCTTCTTAATAAAGCCCACTTAACTACATAACACAAGTACGATGACTAGAGCTTCGGCGGTGGAGAAGTCCGGGTTGTAAAGGTGTAGGCGCTCTGGTGAACATGGCGGGTGAGAATAGACGTGAGACTTTCAATTCTTTTGAAACCGTTCTTTGTTTAGTGGAGAACGGGCTACTGGCTAGGAGAGCCCTCATGGATCTCAATAAAGAAGAATTGCAAGACAAGCACCTCAGGCTAATGGAAGAAAATATGGCAAGTACAATCAGTAGTTTAATACCATACCTAATTTTATGATTGCTCCCAGGTTCTAAAAAGGCATGCACGCTCACAAGAGGACAAGATGAAAAGAATGGCTACCAAGCTGCTGAAGCTGACAGCTGATGACAAAGGTTAGAGATTGGTGACTAGCTAATAGCTATGATGTGAGCCTATGTGTGCAGGTCATGGTAATCCTAGGGTTAGAGTGGATGAAGATAAGTATGGAGAGATGGAAGTACGACTTATTGATTTGGAAAAAAAGAACCAGTCTCTTATTAGCAAGGTATATATTTAGCTTTGTATTGTTCAGTAAAGTAAGCCTCCACTTAGAGACAGCTGTTTATATGATTGTACATCGGAAATGTGAGAGGAATCATATTCAATATTCTGTGTTTATTGATACCTTAGGTGCTCTATTGCTCAATGATAGCAAGTGAGCTACGTAGGCCAGCGTACAACAGGTTGAATGCCAACTTGAATATATGTGATAAGGTTCATCATCAAGTTTGCTTTTTAAAACATATTTTTATCATATTGACTTACTTACTCACGTGCAAAGATGAAGTAAGCAACCAAAGTTAGAGTTAGGAGTTGACATGTTTAGGTACGAGTGAAAGTAGGAAATTGTTGCAAAGTATAATCAGAAACCCTTTATTCTCTGTGTGGACATGCGTGTATTGTACTTTGATACTAAGTTGACTTTGCCTCTTTTTTTTTTTCATTAAGAACCTGGTTTTGAAGCACCAACTGGAGAGTAGAGGTAGGAGACATACGCCGTACGACCATATACAGAGCAGAATCAGTTCTGTGAGTTAAAAGTTTTAATTATTATTGTGTTTAACTACATATGTAAATGACTGGTATACCTGGGTTGTATATAATACGCTGTTGCTCTTGATTATTCCAGGTGTATTATTATAAATATTAATGGCGTAATAAATTTGAAATCCAATTTAATTTACTCAAGTTGATAGAATTATTACTTTCTTATTCTGTTACTATGTATTATATTTGTAGGGTGTCCAAATATCAACTCCCAAAAAAGGCCAGAAATTGAATCCAGAGGTTCTTGGTGGAGGAAGGTACATAGTACATGTATGTGTACACAATCATCTATTTATTGACTCATGATTTTTTTTTTTAATTTAAACACAAAAAAGTCAATTAGTATGATAATGGTCCTTAGATTCTGATTGAATTTTATGGGTTTATTAGCTCGCTCATCACATCATAGCACCCATTGCTTACACCACAATTTATACTAGTTACACAACATCATATTTACTTTATTACCATTCAGCTATGTATGTACATAGATATATGTGCTTGTGTGTGTGTGTGTGTTTGTGTGTGTGTGTGTGTGTGTGTTTGTGTTGCCAGTTCCAAGTTGAGAGTGGTACTCAGTGAAACTGGAACTCAATGCACCATGAACACACCTGAGCATCAAAGAGTATTCACCACACCCACTGCCACGCCCACATGCCACAATGTACTGGAGCAAGTCAGGCAGGACAACAACAGTCTGTACGTGACCTCCAGGCTTCTTAGTAACACGATTGTTGTTGTAGTTGTTTAGTGTGTGTAATAAGTTTGTATTATACAATGAATTTCTTGCTGGTTTTGGTGAATAAAACAATTTTTTTTTTTTTAAGCCAAACCTATCAACTTTAGTTTTATTATTTAGTTATATTTGATTTTATGAATCAGATTATGGAGAGTGTGAACATACTGTACATATATTACATATTTTAATTATTGTATATAGATTGCTGATGTATAAATACTTTGTGTATTGCAGGGAGACAGAAGTGATGCGACTTAAGTCTGACTTGATAGACTTAGCAGCAGAAAATGTTACACACAAAGAGAAGGTGTGGCACTATACATGGCAGTATTTTGTATGTTCAACTTATGTGTTGTAGTGCCTTTGCCAAATAGTATAAGCTGTTATGAGACTGACTATACATTTTGTTTGTCTGTATTTTTGTGATGGTAATAGTTGCGTCTGGCAGAGAAGCAGTTGGAGGAGGAGAAGTTGGTAGTGAAGAGAGAATTACAAGAGCGTATAGCACAACTTCAAAGGTTAGGAAATGATGCAATTTATACACCACATGCGACAAAATACCTCATCACTTTTATGTCCTTTGTTTTTTTACCGATTATGTTTGTTTCAATATTGGCTTTTTTACAACTCATTGGAATTACATAATCTTACTTCTACTGCTGTGTTATTTGTCAGTGATAAGACTGACAAAGATGTGGACATGTTGAAGGTCCAGCGTCAGGTTAGGGACTCTAACAGTCGACTGCAAAACCTCAAGACAAGGCACAGTGCTACTGAAAAGGTGAACGCACATGTAGATTTATTCTCTGTGAAAGTAAATTTTGCACCAAATGTTATTGTAGCTCAACAATTTAAAAATATTTGGTTGGTTGGTTGTACGTAACAAGGTACGTAATAATAAAAATTTAATTTTTGGACTCAGAACCTTGAAGTAATGAAGTTGTCCAATTCCAAGATGTTGGATGAACTGGAGAGGCTAAACACAGAACTGAGGGAGGTATGTGTATATGTATGCAAATTAGCTGTTTAAATTAAGCATGCGCATTTGTGTAGCTTAGCAACTACTGAATTAATATCACACCTATTCTCTCTATTCTCTATCACAGGAGCGTGCTCGAGTGATTGAATTGGAGGTTAAAGTGCGTAGTCATGACAGCGATAAGCAGACTATTACAAATCTAGAGGAAGTAGTGACAGACCTGAAGAGAGAGAGAGACTCACTCAAGGCTAGCAACAGAGACCTCTCAGAGAAGTAAGAAACATTACGTAATTCATTATTTTTTAAAGTGGTACTTAAGTAAGTATAAATATGATTTAAGATGGAGATTAATAACTATACTTTATTTAATTGATTTAAATGAGCAAAATGTGATAGCGTGGTAGCATTAGAGAGTGCAAATAGAAACATTTACTTTTACATTATGTAAATATTATTTTGAAGATGCTTCATAGTAGATTACAATCTTGTTACAACTTTGACCCTTTGACCTAGAGTACCCCTTCATTTCACATGCACATCAATTGCACAACTTTTCAAAGCTTCACAGAGTCTGTATTATTAACTATTGAAATTAATTTTGCTGGCTGGTGAAAAAGTAGTAATGCAGTAAGTTTGCATGTGACTAGTGAAGGTGAGTACTGCTGTAAGCTGTTTGGATATATGTATTCAACAATTCTGTTTAGCAAATATCTATAGATTGTATGTTGGATATGAACTATCTCACTTCCTAGCATCACAGTGGAAAGGTCAATGAATGTTTTCTCAAACCCAGTTTACTCCAAAGTTGGAATTTGCGATGCTTTTTTGTCGTCTTCTTTTACAGAATAGAACTGAGCAGTGTTCGTCAAAAGGCCAAAGTGCGATCTTTGCAGGAGCAGGTGCGAACTGCAGAGGAGGCCAGTGACGTGACTAACACAGAGAAGACAAAGACACACAAATTACTCACTGCTGAGAGAGGTGAGTGCAAGGAAGGAGGGACATGACAGGTACATAGACGTATTTGTTTGGGCATGTACGTATGTACAGTTGCTGGAATACTAATCTAGTAGTGATACTTGAGTATGGTGGTCTCTATAAAACTCCAAGTGTTCTCTGTATTTATGTACTGTATGTATAACTCTACTTCTTTCCCAAATTAGAATCTGAACATTTATTTTACTTTGTGCAGATTCTGTTTTGATATTCATAGACATATTATGTACGACAGAACCTGACACTCATATCGTGAAAGTACATCATTAGTAGCTATTAGTAGTATTATAAATGTAATGTACTGTGATGTAGAGGTGAGTAGAGAGTTGGATGAGGAGCTGCGCAAGACCAGAGATCTGTATCACAAACTCAGAGAGGAATTTAACACTATACAGGACAGACTCAAATTCTTTGACAAGGTAATTGTGTTCTTGCATTTAGTTAGATACAAATGTAAGAGTTTCTTGATTATCTAAGATAGTAACCATGTTATATATTGTACTGTATTATATTTGTGACTACTAAAGTGTTCTACTAATGGAGAGGTCATGAGGTTGAAACATTAAATAAAAGATTACATTAAAATGTATAGTATTAATTAAATGATGTACCTGTGATGTATCATGTGACATGTCATGTGATCTGTCATGTGATATGCATTGATATAGGAGACCTCAGTGGACTGGAGTGAGGTAGAGGAGGCACTAGCAGCAATGAGAGTCAAGAAGGAGAAAGGAGAGGATGTGCCAGATGTAGGCTCAGTGGACAAACGTATGTTATACATGTAATGTACTGCCTACAGAACTTCTCATAATTCAAACACTCAAATGAAATAGAAAATGCTCATGTAGATAAGTTTGTTTTCCTTGTATAAAAAGAATTATTTTGTATACGTATTTATGCAAGTAATTTACTGTTCAAAGCAGAGAGTGAATTGTATTAATGTGCTCATCTTCTATGGTGATATAGAGCGTGTGAACACTATCAGAGCAAATTGAGTTTGTCTCAATACGATTCTGCCCACCCATCTCCCCTTTGCCCCGCCCCCCTCTCCCCCAACAACAACAACAATAAAAAAAGCTTTGTGTTATTTGATATGCTGTGTGATTATAAGTTTATAGAGGCATGGTTTTTATGTTAATTCAGGGGTGCATGAGGAGGAGCTGCAGGAAGTGAGGGCGTGGCATGCTGATACTGTCAATGAGCTTGAAAAGACTAGAAAACTCCTTCAAATGCAGCACACAATCAACAAGGACTACAAAGCAGAGGTATGTTTAAATAACTACTGTATAGTCATACGTACCTGGTATCTGTGCTATGAACGTTAGCTATAAAAATGTTCCAAATTTTGAGTTCTAACACTCTAATACATACATGCATTGATATGGTTCTTCAGGGGAAAACATTCTAATTACATGTATGCCACCGTATAAAACTTGGATTTGAAGTTTTCCAGACACATCAGAAACACATGGAATATGTGAAGAAATTAGTCAATTGTGTGTGTGTGTGTGTGTGTGTGTGTGTTTAGGTGGAGGCCTTGAAGTCACAAATAGAAGAACAAGAATCACGTCACCATGACGATATGAAGGATCAGGCCAAGATGTTGGACATCAAGACTGCCCGTGCCACTGAGTTAGAAAGTCGTCTGAAGGACATCGCATATGGCACGCATCAGTACAAGTTGGAGAGCAAGACGAGTGCAGAAGATGAAGGAGTGGATGGAGAGAAGGATGTCATATTAGAGCACGGGCAGAACCTGTTGCAGTTTGGACTCAACCAGGTTAATGTAGTGGGCGTGTCTAATGAGTATACGTTCCAGAATTTTGTTAGTATAGTGTTTCATGAATTACAATTAAAAAAAAACAACTTATGTGTACTGGCATACATGTATATATGTATACATATCTCAAATTATGTCTAGTACACATGCTTTCAGAGATTTTTCAATGTACTGAGAAAAATAATTGCATGACATAAAATTCCTTTATATTGATATAGTATTTTGAAAATATTTTTTGTGCAAAATACAAGTCTTTTATTCAGACCAGCTATACTGACAAATTTAGAATATACATGTAATATCTGTTCTGTATACATGTCCATGTAGGTGTTAATATCTAGCCAAGCTCTGACACACCTGTCAACCAGTACTCCAGCTGTGTTTGTAAGCATCCAGTACTGCGACTATGAGGTGCAGGTCACTCCTGTTGTACAAGGACCCAGGTGGGTGTGGCAACATATATATTTCATTCACTATGTATTACACATACTAAAGTATTCAATTTGTTTATTTAAATATATAATTGAATGTGTATCATAATATAGGCCCAAGTTTGGATTCACTGCCAGTTTTGTAGTCACCGTGGATGATGGCTTCATGCAACATCTACAGAAGGTTTGTTCTCTTGTGTCAGGTACATTGTCGCACAGACGGAAGATTAGCGGACAGCTTAGCTGACATGTAATCCGAGCTACATGTACATTTGTCATGAAGTATTTTATGGCTAAAAACCTGAGCACTTGAAATATCTTGCATGCCTTATGTATTTCACTCACTCACTTATGTTTAAATCGATAATTTGGATACGCTTCCAAAAGTTTTATAATTATTACAGCAATATTAAATATTAGCAAGTACCCCGCCACACAGTGGTGCTTGGGGTATTGCAAATAAGAATGCAGTTAGCATAAGTTATTTTTTATCATTCTCTACCATTAGTAAGGTTACATCAGTCTCCCTCTCCTGCTCTATTTATTCCTGAACTACTTCAGCTTTTCTTGTCCCCCTCCTTTCCTTTCTTCACCTCTTTCTTGTTGAGTCATTGAGTCCTTCTCCTTTAGTCTATCTCTCCTGATTCTGAATCTTTATGCCTTCTATCATGATTGCGGACTTAGGCTTTGCAAAACTGTTGCCTTCTCTTTCGTACTTTCGCCTTCCTTTTTGAAACCTACACCACCTATCCTCGCCAGTTCAACCTGCTTTTTAGTTACAATTAATCACTTTTTTGCTTTCACTTTTGTACTTTCACCTTCCTTATTGGATAACTATGCCATTCTCTTCGCCTATTCCACCAGCTTCTTTTAGTTGCAATCAATTGCCTTCTACTGAATGTGACGACACTTTACCCATCCAGGTTAAAACAATGCTGTCCCAAACTGTTTAAGCTCATGAATTATTCATGAATACACACCGTCATCGGTCACCATCATTGTTGTCATTACTGACACACAAGCGTGTTATTATATAGATTCACCGAAGATAAGAATTATTCTTACAGAAAGTCGTATTGTTCTTATCTGATATTTTTACTAGGGCTCAGTAAAGAATGTTGAATTTACAAACATTGATGTATGTATGTGTGTATGTATGTATATGTATGTATGTATGTATGTATATGTATGTATGTGTGTATGTATGTTCTCTTTTGTGGTAGGGTTCTATTCGAGTAGAGCTACATCAGGCTCTAGGTCTCAAGTACCAGCCACTAGGGTTCTGCCAAGTCAAGTGCCGGGATCTAATAGGAGCTGCTGGGGGCAAATTTCATGGCAGGGGGCAGTTCATTGGGGTGGAGCCGCTGCTCAGCAAATGTGTGGACGTTGGGACCGTGGAATTCTGGATGAAATTGAGAATACCCGTCACACATTCTGCCAAGCTCTACCAGGTATGGATTGAATGCCATTAGGTGGGGAGGGAGAAGGAGGTGGGAGAGAGGTAAACTTCTCAAATTGACTTCTCAATAACATTGTGTACATCTCCTGACTAACAACACCTACTCATTCACTCGAGTTCAAATATCAAATGAGTTTTAGAAAATTTTACTTTTAGTAGCAAGTACTTGTTAACTGTTTAAAGTACACAAGTATATTAAATATTTAACTATGATTAAATTACAGAAATTTATTTCGATACATGAGCCAATTTTTGCAAATATGTGTTAACAGGATCGATCCCAAGCCCAAGCATTAATGGATGCTGAACCCATCACACCTTTTTCCAGCCACGCCCCTTCTTCTCATGGCCCAGATTACAACCAGCTTACGGTGACGGTCACATCATGTCAGGGTCTAGCAGCAAGAGACCCCGCCCACTGTCCCAGCCCCTATGTTGTGTACAAGTTTTACTCCTTCCCTGACCACGATACTGATATTGTTGACAATTCTGTCAATCCAAACTTCCAGGATGTCCGCCACTTCCCGGTTTCAATGGATTCACACCTTCATTTGTATCTGGAATCAGAAGTTAGTGTGCAAGTGGTGTACCCGTATGAGGGGGAGGGGGTGAGGGGGTGTATGTGTGTTTGTAAGCTTTGAGTCCCACCCACCCACTCAAGTACATATGTAACCTTCCCTGAATTTTAAAATGTCATTATAGCCTTTAACAATATTTGTGTGTTTACACGTTTTCACTCAATGACTTTAATCATTATTAAAAATTTAGTAATTTATACCTTACCTTGATTCTGCACTTAGTATTTTATCCTAATTATGCATATGTTTCTAGTGTCTGGAAGTTTATGTGTTTGATGACAGTGAGCAGGAAGGGGAGGAGGAGCTACCTGGCTACATGGGCGTGGCTCATGTGCCTCTTAAAGATCTCTCACAGGGCGAGGAAGTCTGTGGGACATTTCAACTGAAACAGGTTTGATAGTTTAAATACTTTGTTGAGAGTATGCAATGATTGTGATCACTACTACTACTACTACTACTACTTGGGTTTTTAATGCTACTGAACTTTATGGGAATTTACCAATCTACTATTTAAAAAAAAGCTAATAAAATTATCATTACATGGTAATTGATCCAGTGAAGTCAGATTGTCTTGTCTATCTCTAGGCGTTAATTATTCCACAATTCTTGTTTGTTATAGCTGAATAGTGAGCCAGGAGGTTTGGTCGAGATCTCTATGCACTGGAAATTGCCGTATTCCGTCGGTCACTTTTCTTTGCCGGACAAACCTCAACCCATAGTCGTACCAATACCCTCCCCTTCACACATCCCTATATCCACAGATCACATGATGTCAATGTCCCGGGAATTACCCTCCAGTGGAGATATTTCCGCCACTTCAAAACAACTCACTTCTCCACAACTTTCCAACAGGAAGTTGGAATCAGCTATTCCAGAGATTCGTGAAACCAGTTCAGCTAGTCAGATGACAAGACATAAGAACGTAACGCCAGATCCCATGGCAGAAAACACACCAAAACCCACCTCTACTTCTGGCAATAAGGCATCCACGGTGCGCCCAGCTTCAAAGCACAGTGGCAAACTCCGGAAGCCACCTACTGCTCCAAGGAACTTAGAAAAGAAATCTAAACCTAAACAGCATGATCATCATGCTTCTCCTGCTTTGAATAACTCTCTGCCACCACTTCGTAAACCTCCATCATCTAAGGCTAGCACTGCTCCCAAAGGGACCAACAAGACTGAGTTAGTAGAGGTGCAACCTGTGGAAAGTTCAGAATGCACCGATGAATATGACACTGAAGATGACTTCGACCAAATATCTTCAGAACAAGAAGAAGGTCCTAACTTTAAGGAGTCTTCTGTCAGAGTAGATCAGATCCCATCTGCTTACGGTAATAAATTCAAAGCTCACACCACCAGGAAAAGGGACAGTAATGAAGTCAAAGATAATAGAGGAGAATCATCTGTATCCAGCGTAGCCTCCCAGAAGTTGTCTCAAGTACCAAATGCAGGAGATACTGGCTCACTTGGTCCAGTTGGTAAAGTGTCAAGCTTGTCTGAGCTCTCTGACGCTTCTGAAAGTGAATTAGAAGACCCCCCACTAACTGCTCCTACTGATGCTGCAACAGTCTTGAAGTCTAGTGTCAGTAGTAAACAATTAGCACCTTCAAATCTGCAGACGAAGGTTACAGTCCCAGGAAAAACGGATAATGACAACCAAAGTTTCTGCTCAGTGTCGGATATGAGCAGGACTGAGTGGGAGGAGTCACTGGGTGTGGCACACAGGCAACAGGAAGGAGTTGATGAAGAGGTAGATGAAGAGTTGGAAGAAGTGACAGATGAAGAAGACACGATGTTTGAAGAGACCCTGCACGACTATGAAGGTGAAATAAATGTACATTAACTAGACAATGCACGTTACGGAAAATACTAAAATGATGATTCAATGTTATCGTAAACACTCTGCCAGGTTTCATATGAATATGCCACATGATGAAAAAAAATAAAGGGTGGGAAATGGGGGGGGGGGGGCGGGGGCGATTTATGTAAGGTGTTTACACAACTTATGTAATTGTTGTTGCTTTCTTTTCTGCAGATGATAAAAGTGAAATCTCTGCTCACTCCAATGATCAAGTAATACCTTTTAAAGCATCTACTGAGTCCCAGAAAAGTGGCGGCAACGTCATACCAGAAGCAGCACCAACCAAAATGCAAGCTACTAGCGAGCTGAAGGACCAAGTGAGGGGAGAAGAAGAGGATTACTATACTGATGGAACTCTCACAGGTTCAGAACTGGAGACTAAAGACGGCAAACCAATCACTTCTCAAAAAGAACAACAAGCAATCAGTAAACAGGTAGATATTCATATGCTGTGCCCCATTTGGCCTTTAACAAAATATCTTAATATCCTAATTATGTTCTTATAATCGTACATAAATGCATTGTATGCGTACTAATTTCAGTTGCTTGTATTTACGTACATAAGTATTGGTTCTTTCGTGGTGTGTATTACAGAGCTTCAATAAGTTGATTCTTTCCATTGATTCATTCACTGTGGAGCAAGGCTCCTACATCTGCACTGATACCTCCATTGGGAACATCTTCATCGAATGTGAATTTCTGGATTTTGACACTGCAGAGTTAGAAACGCAATCAGTGGTCAAGCCAGCAGAGGGAGAGAAAGTGGAGCTGGGATTCAGAAAAGGTGAGCAGGCTTTTCAAAATTTGCAAGATCAACCAATCCTTAGACTATTCAGTCATTCTTGGCTGAAATAATTGCAAAATTTCTCGTTCTAACAGCCAATATTGTTAATTAAAACTTAACCAGAC
>WLWD01005775.1_pt1 | contig 35763 bp, 25 predicted proteins | sample 6712731 | NCBI WGS metagenome assembly WLWD01 (sample SAMN12718690, study PRJNA576275) | sponge metagenome | isolation source: marine sponge | host: Mycale hentscheli | place: New Zealand: South Island, Marlborough, Capsize Point | collected 2014-11-01 | reverse complement strand
ATAATTATAGTAATAATAATAATAATTATAGTAATAATAATAATAATAATAATAATAATAACAATAATAGTTTATTTTTTATTTGTTTATTTGTTTATTCATTTGTTATTTTATTGCTTCCTTTCTTTATTTCTTTATTTACTTACTTATTTATTTTTGTTTATTTATTGATTGATTAGTTCATTCATATTTATTTAGTTATTTATTTATTTATTTTATGTGTGTAATTATTTTAATTATTTCTTTATTTCTTTATTTATTTATGTATGTGTATTTATTTTATTTATTTCTTTATCTATTTATTTATATTTATTTATTTATTTATATACTCAATTTATTTATTCATTTGTATATTTCATTAATTAATTAATTTTAGTTATTATTTTACATTGTTGATGAAATAATGAAAATTATGAGTGAAAAATATTTAAATCAAAAATTAATTAAATAGGAGAAGTAAAATGTATAATCGCACTCAAGAGATATCTACATAGCACAGGGCTGGAAATTTATTTATTTATTGTTATTTAATTAATTTAGTTATTATTTTACGTTGTTGATGAATAATGAAAATTACAAGTGAAAAGTATTTAAATCAAAAATTAATTAAATTAATTAAATAGTTAATAACGGAGAAATATAATTAATAATCACACTCAAAAGATGTCTAGCAAAGGGCTGGAAATTTTATTTATTTATTGTTATGTATTCATTTACTTGTTTATATATATATTTATATTAAAATGAATAATTGATTCTTTATTATATGAAATGAAATAAATTAATTAAAATCATTAACTTATTTATCTATTTCAGTGGCTTGTTGGCCTCAACTCGCTGCCTTTTTTTTTAGAGTGGGAAAATTGCCTGACACACGAATCAGGTGATAAAAATTTCACCAGCCATCTCTTCCAGAGGCTTTCTGTAGCAGTGCAGGGAAGAAGGCAGTGGCAATTTTTAACTACACCAGCAAACAATAATTGCTTGGATTTTTTTATTTATTCACTTTTAGATATTTTACTCAATTGCTTTTCATTGTCTTTATTGTCTAGATTAGTGGTGAGAAAACTTGTCATCTTTTCATTTATCATAATAATAAAACATGAAATAATCAATGATTGAATAAATAAATAAATACAGCAATACAATACATGTAGATGGATTAATTTTATTTGCGACCCGTACCAAATTTAGAATGGTTGCTGCGAAAGTGGTACAGTGTCACCATGACATCGCCGTTTGGCTGGAAAACCCCTTACCGAATGACAATGGGTAAGGTTTCGCTATTGTTTAGTATAGTTCGCTATTGTTTAATAGCAAGTGAGAAGAATTTGAATTCTCTTGGAGCACTTTTTAGAAACGACTACTCTTCTGGTGGTGAGTTGTTATTTTTTATTTCTATAGTCGTACGGTATAGTACTCTAGATATAGAATATAGCTATATACATAGCCAATCTTCATTTTTACGAATTGCTGTGGATTCATTGAGAAAAAAGTTATAGAATGTTTACAATTAATTTGCATATCATTATGTGGTTCACAATTTAGTGGGCAAGATTCTATAAAGCACACTTTATGCGTCATTGTGCAAGCTATATTCATAGTGGCTAGCTTTACTAAATTTTAATGTTTTTATTCACAGCACTAACAACGAGGAAGCTGAAGAGCTTAAAGTTCTAATGAAGAATTTCAAGGCATGCTTGATAGCTAAGTTTGAGAACAAGACAGCTAAATATGTATATGTGGTTATTTCTAATAATTATATTATGACATTAACATTAACCTGAGTCTCATTGGTTTCATCTGCCAGGGATAGTCTTGGCTTTAAAAAAAAATAGGAGACAATTAAATAAAACCTGAGATTGCAGCTTACATCTTAATATGGTAAAAGTGTCAACGCAATTCAAGAAAGTAAAAACAGCATTTGTGTCTTTGCACAAATCAACTTACCATAGTAATTGAAAAGGTGACGCTTTACCGAACCACTTTGAGAAGCCGTTAAGTAGTTGTAAATCCCTTTACCCAATTAATTGATTAGCACAGGTGCGTACAAAAACCCTTGAATATGAACTCGAAACAAACTATATATTAGTGGTAAGACACAAGGATCATCCGTGCATTGGGTAAGAAGCTGTAAATTTAAATCAACCCCTTTTGGTTTGTGTAGGCTTTACTCACTGTTCTGTCACGGTTGCTACCAAGACTGAGTTCAGTAATCTAGCTAGTAGCCCCCCGTAACCGCCCCGTGGCTCAACGCAAAAAAGCTAGATAATAAAGCGAGGGGAGGGCGAGACCCTTTACCAACCTAGAACCTCTACACTCGATTAGCGATTGGTAAAGTGAATCGGTACGTGAGACTAACTTTTCATTATGGCGGTTCGGTTAAATGAAAGTATCACACTCAGCTTTCAAGAGTAAGTTAAAAGCTTTGCCCCTTAAAAAAAAGTAATGCCAATCTAGTAATACTCTAGTGATGTGGGAGAGGAGGACTGTCTAATAATTCTGTACACTAGTTTCTTAAGTAGTTTGAGACAAATAGTGTGTACAAGGTGCCTGTTTGAGTTTGCTAGTATGTAAGTCTGACAAAAAATGGAAACCGGTTGTTTGCTATGTAAACTTGACATATATATCTTAGAGTCATCTTCAGTGGTTTCACAAGACAGCTGCATTAGGCTTGTATGTTTGTCCCTGGCCTCCATCTAATCCTATCATTAGTTAGCAAGTGTCTAAAGGGTACTACTAGTCACTTACTCGTAATAATATCGGTGAATTTAAAAATTCGCTCACCTAATAGCTAGACTAGAGTAGCTAAATGGAATGGCGGCACAACTATAAAAATTGAATGGAATCATATAGCTATTATATCCATGTAATTTTTATACAGCAGGACCTCAACTGTATTATCTTGTCCAGTAGTGATGGCATTTCCCATTGGCTTATTTTGCAGGTAGCAACATACTGCTGATGTATCAAGGCTAGTCAATACAAGATGTTGGCGAAGCAAGTGTCATGAAGTAAGTTGATAACGGGTGTGAACATAACCAGGCCTCATCCCTAATAGTGATAATGTTGGTGGCCCTGCCTCTTTTATTGTCTAGGTACAAATCTTTCCAGAGTTTTTTTGTTTGTTTGTTTGTTTTTGTTTTGGGGCATGACTTAGATTCACCTGCATTGAGTCTACCACACTGGATTTATGTCCAACCAAAAAGTTGAAGAGTTAAGGATATTCTCCTATTACTTGTTACAGGGTGGGCATTATTAGGGTAAACTTGTAGTGGTGCGTTCCCTTGGCTGCTTTGGCTGTCTCTTTAGACTATGGCTTTGACCCATTCTTGGTTGATGCTCACACTTTGCTGGCAAGTCTATACATGCTTTATTAGTGACAGTCTCATTGCACTGCTCATCTGCTGATGCTATCCCTTACCTTATGACCTTACCATGCACCCTTCACTTGGCTATTCTTTTGTACTAGACCTTCCCTAGCATCCTCAAGTTGTCCTCCAGCTCCCACTCTTTGGGCCCTAATAACACTAGAGTTGAAACAAGTATGAAAGTGTTGGGTGGCCTGTGCTGTTGCATATAGAACAGAGATATATATTTATAAAGTATCAAGTATCATCTGAGGCTAGTGGTTCTGTAGTATGCAATGATATTGGTGCCGTTGGCCAGATTGTTATTATTAGCCCTCAGCGCGCATGCGCAAGTGGTTATAGTAGTCGTCCCATCTATTTGTCTGTCTGTCAGCTGATTTTGGAGATTACTGACAATTAACTGTTGATTTAAGTATGATCTTGTTCAGGATGATGATTTAACAAGCTGTCTGCTCCGTGTAGGTTCAAATTTTTGTAGGTAATGTCCCCTATCGTCATGTCGCAATCACATGGGCAAATAATTTCTTTTCTTCCCACGTTAGTTTTTGCTTCATACTGAAAAGTTAATGAGAGCTGGAATTCAGGTGTTTTACGTTGAAACTATATACCGGTGAGAGTCTCCTGCATGTTTAGCTACTTCTTTAGACAGCAATTAGCTACATCTATGTTTTCATTGCTTGAGCTGTATTGATACCTGATTAGGAATAGCCAAATAAATTATTCTTTTGGTCTGAGAAATGATTTTGTTCTCCATCTTCACACCCGCCTCCCCCCCTACTGTTTTCCTTCACCACTCCTCCTCACGCCTTACCCCTTTGCGTTCTAGCCCTATGAGCTTCACAGTTTCATTCACGAATCTAAACTCCCCTCTCCCCCAGCTCCCCATCTACCCTTCACGGGCCCCCGTCCCTCCCATTCTCTTAACCCTCCTCCTAACTCTCCTTTTTATCCACGATTTATGGTGCTCTCTTACGGTATAGCTAGCTAGTGTATAGTAGCGCTGAGTTGGCTTGATAACTAATTTTCTTTTCCATTAGAATTAATATTGCCATAACTTTTTTTTTCCATTTCCTAGATTTCATGGTGCTTGGGCTGCTGCTATCTGTGCTAAGGTTCTGGTGTTCTTGATTGAAGAAGAGAATAATGGTAAGTCTCTAGGCATGCACTACTGTTATCATTGTACATACACATACTAATACTAACACTGCATTCACGAAGTAGTACTGCACACGAAGTGCTAACACTGTGCAGACACACATAGTGCTAACACTCTGCACACACATAGTGCTAGCACTGTGCATGCACGTAGTACTATTACTGTGCACACACATAGTGCTAACACTGTGCACGCACATAGTGCTAGCACTGTGCACACACATAGTACTAACACTGTGCACACACATAGTGCTAGCACTGTGCATGCACGTAGTACTATTACTGTACATGCACATAGTGCTAGCACTGTGCACACACATAGTACTAACACTGTGCATGCACGGTAGTGCTAACACTGCACACACATAGTGCTAACACCAAACACTGTACACGCACTAGTACTATTACTGTGCATGCACATAGTGCTAACACTGCACACACATAGTGCCAGCACTGTACGCACATACATAGTGCTAGCACTGTGCACACACGTAGTACTATTACTGTGCATGCACATAGTGCTAACACTGTGCACACACATAGTACTAACACTGTGCACACACATAGTGCTAGCACTGTGCACACACATAGTACTATTACTGTGCACACACGTAGTCCTATTACTGTGCACACACGTAGTCCTATTACTGTACATGCACATAGTGCTAGCACTGTGCACACACATAGTACTAACACTGTGCATGCACGGTAGTGCTAACACTGCACACACATAGTGCTAACACCAAACACTGTACACGCACTAGTACTATTACTGTGCATGCACATAGTGCTAACACTGCACACACATAGTGCCAGCACTGTACGCACATACATAGTGCTAGCACTGTGCACACACATAGTGCTATCACTGTGCACACACATAGTGCTAGCACTGTGCATGACGTAGTACTATTACTGTGCATGCACATAGTGCTAACACTGTGCACACACATAGTACTAACACTGTGCATGCACGTAGTACTAACACTGTGCACGCACGTAGTACTATTAATACTGTGCACGCACATAGTGCTAGCACTGTGCACACACATAGTACTAACACTGTGCACACACATAGTGCTAGCACTGTGCACACACGTAGTACTATTACTGTGCATGCACGTAGTACTAACACTGTGCACGCACATAGTGCTAACACTGTGCACACACATAGTGCTAACACTGTGCACACACATAGTGCTAGCACTGTGCACACACATAGTGCTAATACTGTGCACACACGTAGTGCTAACACTGTGCACACACGTAGTACTATTACTGTGCCCGCACATAGTGCTAACACTCTGCACACACGTAGTACTATTACTGTGCACACACGCAGTCCTATTACTGTGCATGCACATAGTGCTAACACTGTGCGCACACATAGTACTAACACTGTGCATGCACGTAGTACTAACACTGTGCACGCACATAGTGCTAACACTGTGCACACACATAGTGCTAACACTGTGCACACACGTAGTACTATTACTGTGCCCGCACATAGTGCTATCACTGTGCACACACAGAGTGCTAGCACTGTGCATGACGTAGTACTATTACTGTGCATGCACATAGTACTAACACTGTGCACACACATAGTACTAACACTGTGCACACACGTAGTACTATTACTGTGCACGCACATAGTGCTATCACTGTGCACACACATAGTGCTAGCACTGTGCACACACATAGTACTAACACTGTGCACGCACATAGTGCTAACACTGTGCACACACGTAGTACTATTACTGTGCATGCACATAGTACTAACACTGTGCATGCACGTAGTACTAACACTGTGCATGCACGTAGTACTAACACTGTGCATGCACATAGTGCTAACACTGTGCACACACATAGTACTAACACTGTGCATGCACGTAGTACTAACACTGTACACACACATAGTGCTAACACTGTGCACACACATAGTACTAACACTGTGCATGCACGTAGTACTAACACTGTACACACACATAGTGCTAACACTGTGCACACACGTAGTACTATTACTGTGCACGTACATAATGCTATCACTGTGCACACACATAGTACTAACACTGTGCATGCACATAGTGCTAACACTGTGCACACACATAGTACTAACACTGTGCATGCACGTAGTACTATTACTGTGCACACACATAGTGCTAGCACTGTGCACACACGTAGTACTATTACTGTGCACGCACATAGTGCTATCACTGTGCACACACATAGTGCTAGCACTGTGCACACACATAGTGCTAGCACTGTGCACACACGTAGTACTATTACTGTGCACGCACATAGTGCTATTACTGTGCACGCACATAGTGCTATCACTGTGCACACACATAGTGCTAGCACTGTGCACACACGTAGTACTATTACTGTGCACGCACATAGTACTAACACTGTGCACGCACATAGTGCTAACACTGCACACACGTAGTACTATTACTGTGCACGCACATAGTGCTATCACTGTGCACACACATAGTGCTAGCACTGTGCACACACATAGTACTAACACTGTGCACGCACATAGTGCTAACACTGTGCACACACGTAGTACTAACACTGTGCACACACGTAGTACTATTACTGTGCATGCACATAGTACTAACACTGTACATGCACGTAGTACTAACACTGTGCACACACGTAGTACTATTACTGTGCATGCACAGTGCTAGCACTGTGCATGACGTAGTACTAACACTGTGCATGCACGTAGTACTAACACTGTGCATGCACGTAGTACTAACACTGTGCATGCACGTAGTACTAACACTGTGCATGCACGTAGTACTAACACTGTGCATGCACATAGTGCTAACACTGTGCACACACATAGTACTAACACTGCATGCACGTAGTACTAACACTGCACACACATAGTGCTAACACTGTGCACACACGTAGTACTATTACTGTGCACGCACATAGTGCTAACACTGTGCATGCACGTAGTACTATCACTGTGCACACACATAGTGCTGGCACTGTGCATGCACATAGTGCTAGCACTGTGCATGACGTAGTACTAACACTGTGCATGCACATAGTGCTAACACTGTGCACACACATAGTACTAACACTGTGCATGCACGTAGTACTATCACTGTGCACACACATAGTACTAACACTGTGCATGCACGTAGTACTAACACTGTGCACACACATAGTACTAACACTGTGCATGCACGTAGTACTAACACTGTGCATGCACGTAGTACTAACACTGTGCACGCACATAGTGCTAGCACTGTGCATGACGTAGTACTATTACTGTGCACACACATAGTGCTAACACTGTGCATGCACGTAGTACTAACACTGTGCATGCACATAGTGCTAACACTGTGCACACACATAGTACTAACACTGTGCATGCACGTAGTACTAACACTGTGCACGCACATAGTGCTAACACTGTGCACACACATAGTGCTAATACTGTGCACACACGTAGTCCTATTACTTGCATGCACATAGTGCTAACACTGTGCACACACATAGTACTAACACTGTGCATGCACGTAGTGCTAACACTGTGCACACACATAATGATGAGATTCTCATGTGACCAGTGACTAGAGGTAGTGATGAGATTCTCATGTGACTAGAGGTAGTGATGAGGTTCTCATGTGACCAGTGACTAGAGGTAGTGATGAGATTCTCATGTGACTAGAGGTAGTGATGAGGTTCTCATGTGACCAGTGACTAGAGGTAGTGATGAGGTTCTCGTGACCAGTGACTAGAGGTAGTGATGAGGCTCTCATATGACCAGTAACTAGAGGTAGTGATGGGGTTCTCATATGACCAGTGACTAAAGGTAGTGATGAGGTTCTCATGTGACCAGTGACTAGAGGTAGTGATGGGGTTCTCATATGACCAGTGACTAGAGGTAGTGATGGGGTTCTCGTGTGACCAGTGACTAGAGGTAGTGATGAGGTTCTCATGTGACCAGTGACTAGAGGTCGTCAGTCAATCTGTCGTCAATTAATCTATCGTCAGTCAATCTGTTAGTCAGTCAATCTGTTAGTCAGTCAGTCAATCTGTCGTCAGTCAATCTGTAGTCAGTCAATCTGTTAGTCAGTCAATCTGTCAGTCAGTCAATGTGTCGTCAGTCAATCTGTCGTCAGTCAATCTGTTAGTCAGTCAATCTGTCATCAGTCAATCTGTCGTCAGTCAATGTGTCATCAGTCAATCTGTCATCAGTCAATCTGTCGTCAGTCAATCTGTTAGTCAATCTGTCTGTCAGTCAATGTGTCGTCAGTCAATCTGTTATCAGTCAATCTGTCGTCAGTCAATCTGTCAGTCAGTCAATGTGTCGTCAGTCAATCTGTCGTCAGTCAATCTGTCATCAGTCAATCTGTTAGTCAGTCAGTGTGTTGTCAGTCAATCTGTAATCAGTCAGTCAGTCAATCTGTCATCAGTCAGTCTGTCAATAATTCTGTCTGTCAGCCTGTCACTGCTGTTGTATTTCAATTGAATGCCACACATTTTTTTTTTTAATGACTCGGCTATAGTATTACTACTCTAATTTCATTATTTTTATCCTCATCGTCAGGATTTTTTTTTCTAGTTATACATTGCTGTTGTTGTTAATTATTATTATTAATAATATTATTAGTATTACTACTACTACCGCTGTTATTATTATTATTATATGTAGGTAATAATCTAAGTTGGCCTTTGCTTGTGATGGAGTCTAATTTACCAAAGGATCTGGTCATCCGGACTGCTGGGAATGTCATATGTCTACCATTCAGAGATCGTTTTCCATGAGCTGTTCTCTGGGAGCCTTGGGGTTCTCTGCAGTCACTCTACTGTATACATCTTCTATGAGACTGAACTACAAACTAGCTGTACTAGTTGTCATTTCACTGATTTCGTTTCATTCACACTCATATGATCTAGTAGACTTGGTAGCGTGACATGCTACAATTATTTGCAGAAAATCAAAGTTTAAAATGGGTGTATGTTAGCAGTAAGCTTGCTTGGTTCTGTTGTGGTGTGATTGAGGATCTGTTACTAAAACTGATGTATATTATTATTTTTATTCAGTTTTGTTTAAATAAGTAGAAGGCAGCAATAGCAAACATGAGTATACTAACTTGGCAAGTGTAAAATCGGAGTAAAGAATATCAGAACCTGTTATACATCAAGGGAATGCTATTGCGACTATGGCCTCTACTTATAGATGCATTAGATCCAATTGCACACATTCCATATCCTGAGATACATGTACAAAAAGTCGTGTTGTAAGGTATATAATATACCATAGGTAGGAAGGCCATGCAGTTGCTATGCATTCAGTGTGGTGGGTGCTAACTACATAAACCTCATCATTGTACTAACTGCACAGCACATGGCAGTCTACGTTTGTCAGTGGTACATCTCGATTATTAATTTCATAGCTCCCATGACTTTCACATATATCTGACCTATTGCATCGCACATGATGACACTAACATTGCACAGGACCACAACCTCCACCTATTTTTTAACCTATGGCACATATCTAAATACAAATTGCATAACAATCAGTTCAGACACAAGAAAAATGGTATATAGAGAGACTGCAGTTGCTGTGCAATTAAATTGATACTTGCTTGGGATCCATACTATGGCTCCACCTTACGTAGGAGGAGCCCATGGTCACCATGCAATAAGTATTGTTAGTGTGATAAAGGAAGAACATGTTCTACTATGTAAGGACACGTTTAATCCCCAAGGTCTTGGATTTCGCGCCTCATGCATATTAAATATGCATGCATTACTGATTATCTGGGGATCCATTGCACACCCTGCAGCATGACACTAATTGCTCAGCGACCAAAAGGTCTCCACCTGTGACCTGCACCATCTGCACACCTCCGCAGGACCAGTTGCATAGCGACCAAGGCCTCCACCTGTGATCTGGGCCAAACTGACTTTTGAGAAATAAGTTGCTACTGTATCTAAAACTACGGGTAGAGTGCACTAGACACTGGTCTATGAATCTGAATTGAGATGGTTTGATCTGTATGCATATGCATGTAGCATAGCCAAGTGCGTAAGCATTGTTTAGAATAACTAAGGAACAACAACACTGCTGTGATTGCATGTCATTGATCAAAATATCACAATAACACCACCCCCTGTCCCCAGTAATGAGGTGTATTCTGTTGCTATCACCCTCCGTATCCCAGATAAACGTCCATTTGCAGCAGAATAATAAGCAGACAGGACTATTAGGTTCGATACTACCAGCTGATCATATGACTTCCTTTATTTTTTTCAATTCATTTAATACAGACATGCAATAATCACAATCCAACAAAAGATAATCAACAGCAAAATAATCACAAAAAGAAAAAAAGAAAAACGTAATGTTCGATAGACATGTCGTACAAATGTCACTTGTACTTAGAGATAGTCTTCATTTACTTCTTGAAATCACTTCATTGTAATTGTTACAGCCTGACAAAAAGAGAAAACATTAATAAAATGCAACAAAAACATATATCCCAGTTACATACCTGTAGCTCTTATGAACAAGACAGTGGTGCTTCACATGGCTGTGTTCAAACATCTAGCATAGTACATCCTCCAACACGTGCTCATAGTTCCTCAACTCCACCAATTAGTGTCCATCTAAGAACATGCACACACATCCAAATACAAATTTGTAAATCTCTTGCTGCCGCTAAGCAGTAGCTATTGGGTCAGATAACTATTGGGCGTGATGTATGCTGCATTACTCGTCAGAAGATACCTGCAGGCCCGACACTCCTCAATTTAGTGACGGATTGATCCTTCTTTATCTAAAACACCCCCTAGCTTTCCTTATACGCTTTAAAACTTGCCAATTCGCACATTGATGGATTTGTTATTGTTTTTACTTCTCTTATAACTATAGCAACGGAAAGGTACCGCCCAACAAGATTAAAACAACGGTCGTCATTTGTTCAGATCTAGTGCCCACGCAGCGCATGTGGAAAGAAATAATGGTGGGAGAAGACTAAGAGAGGCTTGACGAGCTACAGTGGTCTGTCATATTGATTAGGTAAGCTCAGGGCGTTAGATACTGCATGACTTAATGTGGCGGTGGTGTAGGGTGGGTTAACGTGAAATAGCTATATTATATACTCTATTTTGAATGAGTTGCGTAAGTGTTAGTCGTGTAGGTTTAAACTAACATTTTAATTCAAGTGTTGTACATTAAGGCCGTCAATAGTCCAGAGTAACCTTACAAATATTCTGTGGAATACACAATTGAAGCCTGTTCAGGGATTTTTTTAGAAAAATTGCTAAGGGGGGGCAAAATAGAGATTTTTGTTAGCAAGGGGGGGCATGCATGTGTCAGAGTGCATGCATTAATTGTGTGTGTGCCTGTATTAATTATTAATGTGTGTGTGCCTGCTTAAGTGTGTGTGTGCCTGCTTCAGTGTGTGTGTGCCTGCTTAAGTGTGTGTGTGCCTGCATGATCCAGCTTGAATAGCAGTGACCTTGCAAAAAAAGGGTGAAAAGTAATGTAATTGACATGTCATATTGACACCTTTTTATGATTGTTTGCACCTGCAATAGCTGTACACAAACTGGAGACAGTTGCCAGGCCAGCACTTGCAAGCACAACCACAACAGTTGTGCTTGCAAATGCTGGCACAACCCTGTCAGCCTATATAAGTCTGTGCTTGAGTAGCTTAGTTAGTTAGTTCAAGAAGTCTTGAGAAGATGGATATTCGGCATTACTTTAGTGCAAGCACTTCAAAGCAGTCTTCTACACCAGCATCTACTAGTAGTAGCAGTGAAGATGAGGAGCCATTGTCTTCTGATAGCCAAAGCCTAGAGCCACCTCCAACTAAAAGAAGTCTTTCAAGCACGGCTAACTATAGAGCTAAGTCGAAGTATAGAACAAAATCAGGCCAGCGGAAGTACAACAAAAAGTGGGAAAAGCAGTTTCTTTGGTTAGAATATGATGAAAATTACCGCGGAGCATTCTGCAAAACTTGTCGAAAGTACAATCATCATCCTTCTCAAAAGACAGGTGGAGCATGGATTACAAAGCCATTTAAAAATTGGAAAAAAGCGGTTGAGAAGATGCGTGCCCATGCAAAGAGTGATACTCACATTCGCCGTTCCGAAGCTGAATTGCTGGCTACTAAGAAGGAAGTATCCATTTTAGAGCAACTGCGGAGTGTCACAGAAGAGCAGAGGATCAGAAACAGGAAGGGAATTAAGGCACTTTTGCGATGTACTCACTTCCTTGCACGAAATCACATTCCTCACACCACCAATTTTGCTGCTCTGGTTAATTTGATTGTGTCTTGTGGTGATGATTTAAAACAATTTACTGAAAAATCTGCAAGAAATGCTACCTACACCTCTACAGATTCTGTTTCCGATTTTCTGGAGGCACTGGGATTGTGGGTAGAAGAATCTCAGCTCAAACGCCTTTGCAAGGCTCCTTTCTATAGTGTGATGGCTGACGAATGCACAGATATATCAACAATCGAAGAGCTTTCTCTTTGTTTTCGTTGGGAGGAAAATGGAGAACCCGTTGAACATTTTTTTGACACCATTCCATTGAAAAAAACTGATGCTGCATCTATCTATACCACTTTGACTGACTGGTTCAAGCAGAAGGGTATTCAGCCTACTAAGCTTGTCGGAATGGGGTTTGATGGAGCAGCAACGTTTTCTGGAGTCAGAACTGGAGTCCAGGCGAGACTCAAGAAGAATTCTCCTCGAGCTCTCTATGTTCACTGCCATTGCCACTTACTCCAACTTGCTTGTGTTCAAGCTGCAAACCACACTCCTGGAATTGAGCATGTATACAAGACATTGCTCACTCTATGGACATTTTTTCACTACTCTCCCAAAAGAGCAGAACACCTGAAGAGTGTACAGCGTGTGCTTGACCTACCTGAACTGAAGGTCACCAAACCGTCCGACACCCGTTGGTTAGCTCATGAACAATGTGTCAAGGCAGTGAAAAAGAGCTATGCTTCCATTGTGATTGCTCTTGAGACCTTCTATGAGCAAACACATGAGCCAGAAGCACTGGGGCTCAACAAAGCTCTATCAAAGAAGTCTACTGTGATGGCAATCTACCTCCTTGACTTCGTGCTGCCCCAAGTTGCTAAACTAAGCAGATGTCTTCAAGCAGAAAAACTCGACTTGACCGCTATTTCTGGTTTGGTTGATTCTACTCTGCAAACTCTTCATGAATCTTTGTTACCTGCTGCAAATTGGGTGCTGGAGCTACTAGATGCCCAAGATGAGCTTCAAGCTATCGCAATAATTGACTCTGAATCTATCACTTCCTTTCAAGATAAAGTGGCTAAACCCTTCGTCACTGACTTGAAAGAAAATATTTCGAGGAGATTTTCTTCCCAAGATATTGTAGCATCATTTAGTATCTTTGACTCTTCAAAGCTACCACAAAAAGACTCTCCTGATCTGTCGTCATATGGGGATGAATTCCTTGGTGTTCTTGAGGACCACTACGGCAAGGAACTTGCAGCCAAGTCAGTAGAGGGAGAGGAATTTACCGTGCCAGCTTTAGTTTCCTCTGACATTCGCACAGAGTGGGTGACATTCAGGAGATACATCGCTACTCGGCCTAAGGAAGACAATACGAAATTGCTGATGGAATTAGCTACCAACAGCATGCTTGTACAGATGTTTCCCCATCTCAGTGACCTTGCCAAGGTGTGCCTTTCGATTCCTGTTGGGACAGCATCTGTGGAACGAAGCTTCTCCCAAATGAAGATGATCAAAACAAGGCTAAGGAGTCGTCTTGGAGAACAAAAGCTAGCTCACCTGATGAGAATAGCAATAGAAATGCCTGAAGAACTTCCAGATGACATTGTAGAAAGTGTAATCGATATTTGGAACAGAAAGACTAGACGTATTGCTGTATAAATGTATTGCTGTATAAACGTATTGCTGTATAAATACACTTATATTTTGCTTAAATAAAATTGTTTGTTGCCTAATAATTAGACTAATGGATATAATAATTAAAAAAAATGCAGTACATAGTCACACAGGTCTATTTAGAATAATGAAATTTCATTTCAAATGCTCAAGGGGGGGCACAAAATCCTCTAGGGGGGGCGAATGCCCCCCCCTGCCCCCCCCTAAAAAAAACCCTGCTGTTGTTGAATACTTGTGCTAGCCATTAGAATTTGTAGTAGTCACACGACAGATCAGCGGTGTTGGAAGATGTTTAGTAAAGGGGGCGCTCCAAGGGCATGTTTTTTGGGGGGATTGGGGGTTTAAAAGTGTGAATGTGAGAAATTTCCTTGTTAGATTATGCCCACAATTTTGGTGGCCCAAAGCCCCCCCCCCCCTCCCCCTTCCTACGCCACTACTGCTGATATCAATCACGGTGGCGTTGCCCCTATAGCCTCCTCTACACACTGCCCAGATTGTGTCACAAATAATATTTTAGCTACTATATTCTATCGGTTATTATGACCATGTGAATAAAACACTCAGGTTTACTGGACTGACTGGCAAGTTGAAGGTCTTGCCGTAGTTGACTTCAGACAAGCTGGCTCACAATCAACCTGTGAGGCAACAATTACTGGCAAGTGTTTGTTCTTGACAAAGTCCTCAGTATAGACTGAATCACGTAAGTCTCAAGTTGTGGTATATGTAGTCTCATTTGAGTGTTCAAAATATTTTATGATGATGCCCAGTGCATACCTGATTTAGGTGATATTTGTGACCTTCCAGTTGTTGCTGTGGTGTGCAGGGAGGTAGGGGAGGGGAGACAATGGACAGGATATGACCTTGGAATGGGAAGTGATAGGGGGCTAGTTTCATTAAAAGTCCAGGTGGAGGAGATGGGGCGGGCATGAGTGATATGCATCAGTTATTATTGAACAGGTGAAGGATGTGGACTCTTGTCACATGGTAATAGACGCATGTATCAGCTGGTGATGTTTGTGTGTTCTATTGGAACTGTAGTTTGAACTTTCTAAGCCTTAGGACAGAGCGCTTGTAGGCTGTGGTTTATGCTTTTATCACTTGCATTCATCAGTGATGTCCACCAGTTGTATTACTAATTTCTTTCACGATTAGTTCTCATGTAGCCACAAGATATTTGATGATAGACATTAGGAGCACTCTAGTTCTGCAATATTTACAATCTAGTTGCATAGCTTCTTAATATTATATTATTGTTATTGTTATTACTGTTATAAAAAATTTATTATAGTCAGGGATTTATCTAGAAATTTGTTTGGAAAGGGGTGGGAGGAGTTTGGTCATATCTGCCACCCTTTGGATGTAAGACATAAAATATTTATAACTAACAAGTACCCCACGTCATAGTGGCGCTTGACGTATTGCACAGTAAGAATGCAGTAGCATAAGTTATTTTTATTCATTGTTATCATTCTCTACATCAGTTTCCCTCTCCTGCTCTCTTTTTTCCTGAACTATCTCAGCTTTTCTTATCCCCAACCTTTCCTTTTTTTCAGCTTTTTTCTCGAATCATGGAGTCCATTCTCCTTTGTCTACCTCTCCTGCTTCTGCATCTCTATGTCCTTCTATCATGATTGTGGACTTAGGCTTTGTGAAATATTGCCTATTTTTTCGTATTTCCCCCTTCCTTCTTGAAATTTATGCTGCCTTTACTCAGTGATTTCACTACCTCAGCCTTCCGCTTTTTAGTGTACTATTAATCACCTTCAACTGAATGGGATGACATAATCAAGATATATGATGCTTTACCACACTGTTTAAGCTCATGAATTATTCATGAATACACACCGTTGGTCGTCGTCATTGTTATTGACACATGAGCATATTGTTCTTTAATCCTAGAGAGTAATTTGCATGACATCATGAGTTTGAGTGCTGTAATTTTGAGTACTGCCTAACTGCATACTGCACACAGATACTATTGAACAATGATAGGTGCTGGATTAGAATGTTTACTAGGGTATCAGTATAGGTTACATCACGAGGTGGAGGTCGGTATGGGATTTACACAACCGAGGGCCGAAGGCCCGAGGATAGTGTAAATCCCGTACCGACCGCGCACCGAGCGGTGCAACCGACTTGTACCATGGCTCTAGGCTATAAGAAACGCATAACAACCTTTTTTTCTGTAGCCTCATTGGTCGCCGCTTCGCTTAGCTACAGATCGTAATTCTAGGCCACGGGCAAAAAATATTCACCTCCTAGGCGGTGTATAAGTGATTTATTCACCCCGAATTGAGAAATCTGATTGGACGGTTTGAACGAACCATGGTATAATATTTAGATAGTTCCTTCAAAATTTTTGCTATAAGAGGTGCTCGGCCTTAATTACAATGTTTGTATAATTATTTAGTACACATTAATTTTGAAGAAATTCTTGAGAATTTTTAATTTATTTGATTGTTCAGGACTTTATACAACTAGAGAAGAAGATCACATGTGCGGTGGACTATGCAGTCGAGTAAAAGTGGCTTGCAAGGTTAGGTGGATTCTAAATTAGGAAATAATTTTGAAGGGGAAATTAAATAGTGTATATTGCAATATACTAGCAAGTACCCCGCCACACAGTGGCGCTTGTATTGAAGTTATTTTGCTCAGTTATCATTCTCTACTATCTATTAAGGTTAATTAGTTTTCATCTCCTGCTCTCTTTTTTAAACTATCTCAGCTTTTCTTACCCCACCCTCACATTTCCTTTCTTCAGCTTTTTCTTCTTGAGTAATGGAGTCCCTTTTCCTTTGTCTAATTCTCCTGCTTTGAAATCTCTGTCCTACCATCATGATTGTGGCCTTACGCTGCGCGAAACTTTTGCCTTCTCTCTTTCATACTTTTGCCTTCCTTTTTGAAGCTTACACCGCCTTCCCTAGTCTATTCCATCCACTTTTTAGTAACAATTAATCACTCTCTTTACACATTGAGGTAAGGACGATGCTTGGCCAGACTGTTTAAGCGCATGGATTATTCATGAATACACACACACACAGTCGTTGTCGTTCATCATCGTTATTTGACACACAAGTGTATTATTCAGGGGTTCATTTAGAAATCCATTTAAGAGTGGACGAGGTTGAGTTTGTGCTATCTAAAGGGTGTCACAGCGTTCATGCAGAACTAAGATGAGAAAAGAGACGGGCATGATTTAAGCATTTCCCTTCACCTTAAATATTCACTTTTTAACTTCGCATTTTGCTTACGAAATTTTAAGAATATTTCAAGGAGGGTGAAATAGCTTCAAGGGGGGAAAGCGTCTCCCTTGCTCCCCTTCTAAATGAACCCCTGTTATTATATAGATGTTAGTAAAAAATTTAAAAATTTTAATGTAAATTTTTCTAAATTTTAATGAACAAGAGAGGTATTTGTGAAGTATTATACTATTTTAACCCACATGGCTGAGGGTAGTCTTGTAATGGACTGAAAGAACGTGTGACGAACAGTTGATTGTAACTTTGAGCTGACATTTTGAAGCTGATTGAATCATTGATGTGTGTCTTATACAGAATTATTTTGCTTGGGGTAAGAGACAGGTGCTGTGTGTTTACTTAGCCACACCACACCCTCTTTCTAAACATTCTACTGTGGTGCACATGCTTGTATGAGACTGTATATAAGCTTTGATCAATGTTTCTTGCATGATTTTATGATCGTAAAATTCATAGAATTAAGTATTAGCTGTTCTATATTTTCCCCAATATTCGAGGGGGGATTGGAGATCCTAGGTTTAACCCCCTCAGTATTCTATAGCTTAAGTTGTGCTGAAATAGCAGCGCATAAGGCCACTGTATGGGTGCACAATTTATGCTATTATCCAATTATTTGCATAGGCTGCAACAACTAGTGGAGTGAGATGATTTAAAATCGAAACTGCTGGAGATGTTAATGCATGACATCAGAGGCGGAAGAAGCGGTGAAGGAATCTCATCAATGAAATATCCTTATTGGAAGTGGCAGTATTAAAAGTATGTAAATGATTGGTTTGAGGGAACCACATCCGGGTTAATGTATAAGCTTAGGATTTTACTTAACTTTTTCCTGCTTGTTATCTGATTAACCTTTACTTTTTTCTGCATGTGCCATTACCATGATTCTGCTGGTTTCCCTTTACCATGATTCTGCTGGTTTTCCTTTACCATGTTTCTGCTGGTTTTCCTTTACCATGTTTCTGCTGGTTTTCCTTTACCATGTTTCTGCTGGTTTTCCTTTACCAAGTTTCTGCTGGTTTTCCTTTACCAAGTTTCTGCTGGTTTTCTTTTACCAAGTTTCTGCTGGTTTTCCTTTACCAAGTTTCTGCTGGTTTTCCTTTACCATGTTTCTGCTGGTTTTCCTTTACCTAGTTTCTGCTGGTTTTCCTTTACCATGTTTCTGCTGGTTTTCCTTTACCAAGTTTCTGCTGGTTTTCCTTTACCATGATTCTGCTGGTTTCCCTTTACCATGATTCTTCTGGTTTCCCTTTACCATGATTCTGCTGGTTTTCCTTTACCATGTTTCTGCTGGTTTCCCTTTACCATGTTTCTGCTGGTTTTCCTTTACCATGTTTCTGCTGGTTTTCCTTTACCATGTTTCTGCTGGTTTTTCTTTACCATGTTTCTGCTGGTTTTCTTTTACCATGATTCTGCTGGTTTTCCTTTACCATGATTCTGCTGGTTTCCCTTTACCATGATTCTTCTGGTTTCCCTTTACCATGATTCTGCTGGTTTTCCTTTACCATGTTTCTGCTGGTTTTCCTTTACCATGTTTCTGCTGGTTTTCCTTTACCATGTTTCTGCTGGTTTTCCTTTACCATGATTCTGCTGGTTTCCCTTTACCATGATTCTTCTGGTTTCCCTTTACCATGATTCTGCTGGTTTTCCTTTACCATGTTTCTGCTGGTTTTCCTTTACCATGTTTCTGCTGGTTTTCCTTTACCATGTTTCTGCTGGTTTTCCTTTACCATGTTTCTGCTGGTTTTCCTTTACCATGTTTCTGCTGGTTTTCCTTTACCATGTTTCTGCTGGTTTTCCTTTACCATGATTCTGCTGGTTTCCCTTTACCATGATTCTTCTGGTTTCCCTTTACCATGATTCTGCTGGTTTTCCTTTACCATGTTTCTGCTGGTTTCCCTTTACCATGTTTCTGCTGGTTTTCCTTTACCATGTTTCTGCTGGTTTTCCTTTACCATGTTTCTGCTGGTTTTTCTTTACCATGTTTCTGCTGGTTTTCTTTTACCATGATTCTGCTGGTTTTCCTTTACCATGATTCTGCTGGTTTCCCTTTACCATGATTCTTCTGGTTTCCCTTTACCATGATTCTGCTGGTTTTCCTTTACCATGTTTCTGCTGGTTTTCCTTTACCACGTTTCTGCTGGTTTTCCTTTACCATGTTTCTGCTGGTTTTCCTTTACCATGTTTCTGCTGGTTTTCCTTTACCATGTTTCTGCTGGTTTTCCTTTACCATGTTTCTGCTGGTTTTCCTTTACCATGATTCTGCTGGTTTCCCTTTACCATGATTCTTCTGGTTTCCCTTTACCATGATTCTGCTGGTTTTCCTTTACCATGTTTCTGCTGGTTTCCCTTTACCATGTTTCTGCTGGTTTTCCTTTACCATGTTTCTGCTGGTTTTCCTTTACCATGTTTCTGCTGGTTTTTCTTTACCATGTTTCTGCTGGTTTTCTTTTACCATGATTCTGCTGGTTTTCCTTTACCATGATTCTGCTGGTTTCCCTTTACCATGATTCTTCTGGTTTCCCTTTACCATGATTCTGCTGGTTTTCCTTTACCATGTTTCTGCTGGTTTTCCTTTACCATGTTTCTGCTGGTTTTCCTTTACCATGTTTCTGCTGGTTTTCCTTTGCCATGTTTCTGCTGGTTTTCCTTTACCATGTTTCTGCTGGTTTTCCTTTACCAAGTTTCTGCTGGTTTTCCTTTACCATGTTTCTGCTGGTTTTCCTTTACCATGTTTCTTCTGGTTTTCCTTTACCATGTTTCTGCTTGTTTTCCCTTACCATGTTTCTGCTGGTTTTCCTTTACCATGTTTCTGCTGGTTTTCCTTTACCATGTTTCTGCTGGTTTTCCTTTACCATGTTTCTGCTGGTTTTCCTTTACCATGTTTCTGCTGGTTTTCCTTTACCATGTTTCTGTTGGTTGCCCTTTACTATGATTAACCCTCAGTGCACATGTGCGAGAGGGTTATAGTAGTGTGTTTATCTGTCAGTCAGAATTCGATTTCATGAATGGCTGAGAACTAACCTTTAATACAAGTATGACCTGACCCAGTAAGTGAATTAAATCCCTTCAATTGACCACTTCTTCAAATGTCGAGCTAATTTAAGAGTAAATGTGAAGAATCTTCAGCTCCAAACAAGCTCAAGCTAGATGCAACGACCCTTACCTTTCAGTACATTGGTTTACGTCATACAGCAGTCACATGATCACTTATAGTTCGCATATTTTCTCTTAACCGCGTGTGTCCTCGGTAGTTAGAAGTTAAAAGTAATCTGAAGAAATCCTAGTAATGTAATAATGCACTGAGAGTTTGCACCCTTGGTACGCTGGTTTTCCTTTTCTGCTGGTTTCCCTTTTCTGCTGGTTTCCCTTTACCACTTTTCTGCTGGTTTTCCTTTCATGTTTCTGCTTTTTTTTCCCTTTACCATGTTTCTGCTATTTTCCCTTTACCATGTTTCTGCTATTTTCCCTTTACCATGTTTCTGCTATTTTCCCTTTACCATGTTTCTGCTGGTTGCCCTTTACTATGTTTCTGTTGGTTACCCTTTACCTACTAGTTTTGTGAATTCCCTGTATTGTGATACTCGTGCATAATTAAGAATAGGAGAATCCTAACTATGTATGTGTGGAATACCATGTGGAAACTTTTCTAAAAAACACCACAGTGTCCCTTTACCTTATTCCTGCTGGTTACCCATTACCTACTATATGGGCTGGGTAAAACAAGAGTATGGACTGGGTAAAGCGAGAATATGGATTAGATAAAGGGAGAGTATGGACTATCTAAAGGGAGAGTATGGACTTGGTAAAGGGACAGAGTGGATTAGACCATGAAGTGGGTAAAGTACAGTGATAATGAATTGGGTAAAGTACAGTGATAATGAATTGGGTAAAGTACAGGGACCATGAATTGAGTAAAGTACAGTGACCATGAATTGGGTAGAGTACAGTGACCATGAATTGGGTAGAGTACAGTGACCATGAATTGGGTAGAGTACAGTGACCATGAATTGGGTAGAGTACAGTGACCATGAATTGGGTAGAGTACAGTGACCATGAATGGGGTAGAGTACAGTGACCATGAATGGGATAAAGTACAGTGACCATGAATTGGGTAAAGTACAGTGACCATGAATTGAGTAAAGTACAGTGACCATGAATTGGGTAGAGTACAGTGACCATGAATTGAGGAAAGTATAGTGACCATGAATTGGGTAGAGTACAGTGACCATGAATTGGGTAGAGTACAGTGACCATAAATTGAGGAAAGTATAGTGACCATGAATTGAGGAAAGTACAGTGACCATGAATTGAGTAAAGTACAGTGACCATGAATTGGGTAAAGTACGGTGACCAGGAATTGGGTAAAGTACGGTGACCAGGAATTGGGTAGAGTACAGTGACCATGAATTGGGTAAAGTACAGCGACCATGAATTGGTAAAGTACAGTGACCATGAATTGGGTAGAGTACAGTGACCAAGAAGTAGGTAATGTACAGCGACCATGAATTGAAGAAAGTACAGTGACCATGAATTGGGTAGAGTACAGTGACCGTGAAGTGGGTAAAGTACAGTGACCAGGAATTGGGTAAAGTACAGTGACCATGAATTGGGTAGAGTACAGTGACCGTGAATTGGGTAGAGTACAGTGACCATGAATTGGGTAAAGTACAGTGACCAGGAATTGGGTAAAGTACAGTGACCATGAATTGGATAAAGTACAGTGACCATGAATTGGGTAGAGTACAGTGACCATGAATTGGGTAAAGTACAGTGACCATGAATTGGGTAGAGTACAGTGACCATGAATTGGGTAAAGTACAGCAACCATGAATTGGGTAAAGTGCAGTGACCATGAATTGGGTAAAATACAGTGACCATGAATTGGGTAGAGTACAGTGACCATGAATTGGGTAAAGTACAGTGACCATGAATTGGGTAAAGTACAGTGACCATGAATTGAGGATAGTACAGTGACCATGAATTGGGTAGAGTACAGTGACCGTGAATTGGGTAGAGTACAGTGATAGTGAATTGGATAAAGTACAAGGATCATGAATTGGGTAGAGTACAGTGACCATGAATTGGGTAAAGTACAGTGATAATGAATTGGGTAGAGTACAGTTGAATCAAGGGCAAAGTACAGGGACCATGAATTGGGTAGAGTACAGAAACCTTGAATTGGGTAAAGTACTGTTGGCCATGAATTGAGGAAAGTATAGTGACCATGAATTGAGGAAAGTACAGTAACCATGAATTGAGTCAAGTACTGTTGGCCATGAATTGAGGAAAGTATAGTGACCATGAATTGAGGAAAGTACAGTAACCATGAATTGAGTAAAGTACAGTGACCATGAATTGGGTAAAGTACAGTGACCATGAATTGAGGAGAAAGTACAGTGACCATGAATTGGGTAGAGTACAGTGACCGTTAAGTGGGTAAAGTACAGTGACCATGAATTGGGTAGAGTACAGTGATAATGAATTGGATAAAGTACAAGGATCATGAATTGGGTAGAGTACAGTGACCATGAATTGGGTAGAGTACAGTGATAATGAATTGGATAAAGTACAGTGATAATGAATTGGGTAGAGTACACAGTTGAATTGGGTAAAGTACAGGGACCATGAATTGGGTAGAGTACAGTTTAATTGGGTAAAGTACAGAAACCTTGAATTGGGTAGAGTACAGTGACCATGAATTGAGGAAAGTATAGTGACCATGAATTGGGTAGAGTACAGTGACCATGAATTGAGGAAAGTATAGTGACCATGAATTGAGGAAAGTACAGTGACCATGAATTGAGTAAAGTACATTGACCATGAATTGGGTAAAGTACAGTGACCATGAATTGGGTAAAGTACATTGACCATGAATTGGGTAAAGTACAGTGACCATGAATTGGGTAAAGTATTTGTGACCATGAATTGGGTAGAGTACAGTGACCATGAATTGAGGAAAGTACAGTAACCATGAATTGAGTAAAGTACAGTGACCATGAATTGGGTAAAGTACAGTGACCATGAATTGAGGAGAAAGTACAGTGACCATGAATTGGGTAGAGTACAGTGACCGTTAAGTGGGTAAAGTACAGTGACCATGAATTGGGTAGAGTACAGTGATAATGAATTGGATAAAGTACAAGGATCATGAATTGGGTAGAGTACAGTGACCATGAATTGGGTAGAGTACAGTGATAATGAATTGGATAAAGTACAGTGATAATGAATTGGGTAGAGTACACAGTTAAATTGGGTAAAGTACAAGGATCATGAATTGGGTAGAGTACAGTGACCATGAATTGGGTAAAGTACAGTGACCATGAATTGAGGATAGTACAGTGACCATGAATTGGGTAGAGTACAGTGACCGTGAATTGGGTAGAGTACAGTGATAGTGAATTGGATAAAGTACAAGGATCATGAATTGGGTAGAGTACAGTGACCATGAATTGGGTAAAGTACAGTGATAATGAATTGGGTAGAGTACAGTTGAATCAAGGGCAAAGTACAGGGACCATGAATTGGGTAGAGTACAGTTGAATTGGGTAAAGTACAGAAACCTTGAATTGGGTAAAGTACTGGTGGCCATGAATTGAGGAAAGTATAGTGACCATGAATTGAGGAAAGTACAGTAACCATGAATTGAGTAAAGTACAGTGACCATGAATTGGGTAAAGTACAGTGACCATGAATTGGGTAGAGTACAGTGAACGTTAAGTGGGTAAAGTACAGTGACCATGAATTGGGTAGAGTACAGTGATAATGAATTGGATAAAGTACAAGGATCATGAATTGGGTAGAGTACAGTGACCATGAATTGGGTAGAGTACAGTGATAATGAATTGGATAAAGTACAGTGATAATGAATTGGGTAGAGTACACAGTTGAATTGGGTAAAGTACAGGGACCATGAATTGGGTAGAGTACAGAAACCTTGAATTGGGTAGAGTACAGTGACCATGAATTGAGGAAAGTATAGTGACCATGAATTGGGTAGAGTACAGTGACCATGAATTGAGGAAAGTATAGTGACCATGAATTGAGGAAAGTACAGTGACCATGAATTGAGTAAAGTACATTGACCATGAATTGGGTAAAGTACAGTGACCATGAATTGGGTAAAGTACATTGACCATGAATTGGGTAAAGTACAGTGACCATGAATTGGGTAAAGTACAGTGACCATGAATTGGGTAGAGTACAGTGATAATGAATTGGATAAAGTACAAGGATCATGAATTGGGTAGAGTACAGTGACCATGAATTGGGTAGAGTACAGTGATAATGAATTGGATAAAGTACAGTGATAATGAATTGGGTAGAGTACACAGTTGAATTGGGTAAAGTACAGGGACCATGAATTGGGTAGAGTACAGTTGAATTGGGTAAAGTACAGAAACCTTGAATTGGGTAGAGTACAGTGACCATGAATTGAGGAAAGTATAGTGACCATGAATTGGGTAAAGTACATTGACCATGAATTGGGTAAAGTACAGTGACCATGAATTGGGTAAAGTATTTGTGACCATGAATTGGGTAGAGTACAGTGACCATGAATTGAGGAAAGTACAGGGACCATGAATTGGGTAGAGTACAGTTGAATTGGGTAAAGTACAGGGACCATGAATTGGGTAACGTACAGAAACCTTGAATTGGGTAAAGTACAGAAACCTTGAATTGGGTAAAGTACGAGTGACCATGAATTGGGTAAAGTACAGTGACCATGAATTGGGTAAAGTACAGTGACCATGAATTGAGGAAAGTACAGTGACCATGAAGTGAGTCAATTACAGTGATCAGTAAAGTACAGGTACCATGAATTCGGTAAAGTACAGTGATAATGAATTGCAGAGACCTCAACCTCAATATTTGCAAAAGAGTGACAGTTTAGTGTAAAATGAGTGAGACGAGTGTCAAATGAGTGAGATGTGGAAAACAGTCATGCTTGGTTGGTGATACACGCCCATGCACTTTGGTTGCTATGGTAGAATTATATTGATTTGTTGAGCATGGGGCTAATTTTATTTCATGTAAGCAACCAATGATGGAATACCTGGCAGGTCTAGAGTGAACACTGCTAGTATTGACAGTCACAGAAGGTTCTACAGCTTGTTAAAGATCTGACTTGAGAACCTGAATCACAAGAACCGTTCGAGTTCAACAGCTAGCTAATTCTTTGTAGGAGAATAGAAAAATGATTATTAAGAATCCTATAGAGCAAAAGCTACTACTATTCTCTTACCTTTTATTCTATTCCCTTATATTTTGGTCTCAAATAGTTAAAACTCTTCACCAGCACTAGTCATTTTCGATTCGTGTTGCGCAATAGTTCAACCACGCCCACATTATTGAAATCTACTTAATTTGCGAGAGACTATAACTTTAACTTCAATGCGTGTGAGCGTGATTAAATGATGGAATGCGTGTGACTCACGCATTCGAGAGTTGAGAGGTCTGGAATTGGGTAATGTACAGGGACCATGAAGTGTGTAGAGTACAGGGACCATGAATTGGGTGAAGTATAGTGAACATGAATTGAGTAAAATACAGTGACCATGAATTGGGTAAAGTACAGTGATAATGAATTGGGTAAAGTACAGTGATAATGAATTGGGTAAAGTACAGTGACCATGAATTGTGTGAAGTACAAGTGGCCATGAATTGGGTAAAGTATGGTTTGCCATCAATTTGCTTAAGCATGGACTGAGTTAAGTTAGATTTGAGAAGGCATCAATTCATGGTTGAATTGGGTGAAGTACAGTTGAATTGCCATGGCTGGTTTATGCTGCACGAAAAATCTTTCAGGGTCCACCAATAATCTTACTGTTTATATTGTGTATATTACACCACCAAAGAGAGTTGACCCCTGAGGGACTTCGGCAAAAGTCCAAATGTCAGTTAAGTTTAAATTAAATTGGCCATTTTAATGCACTCCCATATAATGTCTGTATTAAAGAAAGCTATAAACTCACCAATGTATTTGCTAAGTAACAGTTTTAAGATAACTTTATTAGCTATAATAAAATGGTTTGACCAAGTATAGTATTTTCACTTATTTGAACTATATTTTAGCTATCACTGAATCATTAACTATGTTGTTGTTTTTTTCCAGGACAAAATAATGAAAGTGAAGATGGAAGTGGTAAGACACAGTTTTAATGTAGCCTATTATATATTTTGTCTATTTATCAATGATGTTGTTCGTGTATGTAGATGGAGTGACTGAATTCTCTTTTGAAAAGAACGATTAAAAAGTTTAATTATAGATCATTCATTAACAATATTACTATGTATTTAAATTATATTAATGACCATATTGATTTTTTCTAATATTTTTATATGGTTGTCATAATTATAGATCATTCATTAACAATTAATAATATTACTATGTATTTAAATTATATGACCATATTGATTTTTCCTGATATTTTTATATGGTTGTCAAAGTGGTTAACATAGATGTTTCTAAGAAATTAAATCAATTGCCAAGAAGTTTGCAGCCTTGTCAAATTGGTTGCCAAAAAGTTGCAGCCTTGTCAAAGAAGTTGCCAAAAAGTTACAGACTTGTCAAAAAGAAGTTGCCAAAAAGTTGCAGCCTTGTCAAAGTAGTTTGCCAAAAAGTTGCAGCCTTGTCAAAGTAGTTGCCAAAAAGTTGCAGACTTGTCATGCAGGTTACCAAAACATTACAGACTTGTCCGCGTGGTTAACAGCGAGTTTTCAGAGAAGTTTGCGAGGTTTGTTAACTAGCTTGTTAACTAGTGTCCGTTCCAGGCGTCAACGACGGAGTTCCAAAATTTGTTAACCGCTCGGTAACTACGCGGGAACTAGTAGTTAACGAGCTAGTTTGCAATTTGTAAATACATGGAGGACATTTTCTGATTTTGCATATTCTCAGTAATCTTCGTCTGGTGTTGGCCACATGATTTGCTGCCTGATGGAATTTCATTTTAGCATTGTTGACTTTCCTTTTTGCTTGATTTAACTTGCCAATGGCTCGATTGAAAGGTACTTTTGCTCTTTCTAATACATTCTTCGCTCTGTTTATAGCAGCAGTAGCTTTCCGAACTGAATTATTTAATTTTTGAGTCAGTGTAGTTTCAATACTTGCAAAAAGATCTTGTTTAAAGTCACCTTTAACTCTAAATTTTGCTGTGGCAATGCTTTTATAGGGTGCATATGCCAGGAAGCTGGCTTGATATAAACCCAAAAGCTTTCCACGTACAAACAGCCTAAATTCTGCATTAGATACTGTCAAAGTTTTTTGATATGAGATTCCCAAGATATGAATGTATCCATGGACTTTGATATCAATATATGGTTTAGGAATGACCTGTACTACTGCCTTTAATTTTGGACCCTTTTTATGAGTTCTTGGAGAAGAATACATTGTAAATAGCCCACCTGCCATCTTTAGTGGTGGAAGAATGACGGTATATCCTATTTTATTTGGGATATTGATATTAATATCTGCCATACCTAGCACTCCAAGAATGCGTAATGCACCTTTAAATCTGAACCCAGCTTGAATATTCAAGTTTATTTCTGGCAGCTCCTTTCCCAAAAATGAGAATGAAGACAAGAATTGTCTGGGAAAACCACTCTCTGCTAATGCTTTTGGAATTTGTAAGTTCACTTTGAAGGCTTTCAGAAGTGAGCTCATTGTTGCTCTAGAGAGAGGCATAATAATAATTCTCTAGTGGGTTTTCTTTATTGATGCCAATATAGCCTTTAGCTTTGAATTGATGCCCTGTGGATCTGAATCCCAACCTTATCTCTCCACCTAATTCAAAACCAGACACTCCTGTGGATGGGACAAAGGAAACAGAACCCAGTAAATTGCATATAGAAAGCCATTTGGCTCCAAATATGTGCTTTAAGCATCCACCCAATGACATTCCAAGCGTTAGACCCTTGGTGTCTAAAGAAATGCTAGCAGAGAGTGTTATAGACACAGGTTTTCTCAGCTTGATAGCTCCAACCAAGCCCACACTGGGTGAAGTTCCACCCACTATTTGTATGCTAGCTCTATTCAATGTAAGGGCTTTCCCCAGTTTAATGTTTGCTATGGATGCTGACAGTAGAAAGTATGTTGCGGATGATATTGTAGCTTGAATTGACAAGGAGGCATCTTTGCCTACCAGTTTGCTAGCTATTCTGCAGAATTTGTCACAGTTTTTAGGAAACCTGATAACAGCTGATAGGCTCACACCTTTGCGGATAGGAACTCCTTTAAGTCCTCCTTTATTAAAGTGTAAATATGGTGCATCAATTGGAGAAACTGTAATCAAAAAGGCCACTTCCTGGTTGAGAAGTCCAAATTGTCTGAAATTAAACTTGGTTATTTTTTGTAGAGTATCAGCTATGCTGATTTTGAGCAGTTCGAAGCCCATAATAAGTTTTATTTTTTTGCTGATTCTAGTAATAATTGCATCATAGTGGAGAATTGGAAATCCATTAACTACAGGAGTGCCACTTAGCCTAAGATACATGGGTTTGTAATTAATTTTATATATTATTGTGGGTTTACGGATGCCAAAATGTAGAAAGGGAATATCTTTCAAGAAAAGAATCACAATATCAGGCAAAAATGCTGCCCCAAATTTTAAAATCACTTTTTGAATATCTAAGTAGTCTCCTTTAGCTGACAAAGTGTATGTCTTCCATTTATCTTGAACTAAAACGGTTTTAAATGTAGCACCTGCTAATATTATATTTCCTGTAACTTTTAGTGATAGCTTGGGGTGTTGATTAGAGATGTATATATTAACTATGACATTGGAGAATACTAAGAATTTATTAAAGAAACTTACTGGCTTAGGAAACATGATAGTCAGGGTTAATCTATTTTTGCTAATTGTTATTTCGTTTATATATAAATTGAGAACATTTTCTAATTGTTTTGGGAGTCTCAGTTTTCCTCGATATATTCTGGACACAATGTGCTTCAATATATTTAAAACTCTCAGTTCTTTAGAATCAGACTGCAACTTGAAAATTCCTCGGGAATATTCAATTGTCACTGGTTTTGAAAGGAACGGTAGTCTGAAATATAATTTTAGTCCAGGCGTGATGGTAATTCCATTTCGTTTTAAAAGATGTGTATTGGAAAAGATATTTTTAGGCAAACTTGTAATCAGACCTAAAGACAGTATTAAGGCAATGTTTTTCACAGCCAGTCTACCAAAAAAGGGAACTCGACTTATGTCTACGCGAATTAAACTCTTTAGGACCGTACTTAGTTTCAGTTTAGTTATTTCTACAGCGACAGCTTTTGCAGGAGCGCTTTGTCCTTGTTCTTGCTGATAGAAAGCATAAAATTTATTTCTTTTTGTTTTGTCACTAGACAGTATAAGAGTTGCAGAACCATCAGATTTAAGATTACCTGACAACGTGAAAGAAGGAATAATTTGCGGTACTCCTGGAAATGTAAATCCTGTTAACAACTTAACAATCTGATCTATTTTGATTCTGTTTGTTTCCAACTTGATATTGGCAACTCCTGAGCTTAAATGGTACTCAAGGTGTGAGTTTATTGCTAGAGGGCCAAGATGCCAGACTCCACTTGCCGTAAAGACTAATGAATTCCGTAAGTCTGTAAGTTTAGCCTCCATTATTAGCTTCATATTTTTCAACTTCATAATTCCAGGAATAATTTGCATGGTTGATCCTAAAGTTGTTTCAATGATGAGTTCATTGGTTTTACAATTAAAGCTAATAAATTCAAGCTTAGGAGAATTCAGTTTAATTGGAAGTACTTTAAATAGAGGAGCATTTTCTTGCTCAGGTACTATCACTTCGATATATTCGTCTGAAAGAGGGAGAAAAGATGAACTATAATCAATTTTAAAGATAATTTACTTCATTACTCATCAATTTTTAAAGGGGTTAGCTTCTACACTAATATTTATCTTTCATAATTCTTACAGTGACCACTATGTACACCTGATGTTATTGATTGTCAGTGTTTCTATTTTTTTATCTGATCAAACCTTTTACCTAGAACTGAGCCATATTAGATAATAAAGACAGTAAAAGAAATGATGGAAACAGTTCGTGTGCTCATCTTGTGTCTTTGAAACCTTTTATTTGGCGTACATGTATGTGTTCTATTTAAGAAATGTATGATATAGTTAGGAATCAATAACATTTAATCGAACGTTTAATCTGAAGTTGAGTCTTGGCTTCGTTACACTATTCTGACGTATCACTGTAGTGATGATACAAAGTCATCTTTGTGCAGTACATAGCGGATATGTGAGCTATCTTAATGGCAGTAGAATGACTAAACATTTATCAATGTGAGGACTATTGATTTCAGGTTGGTTGGTAAATAGTCTTCATTCAAACTGAGTTGACTAGTAGGTAAAGGGAGTGTGACTTTTCTTTAGTCCTAATGTATTATTCTGAAAGCATTAGTTTGGCAGATTCAACACTTCAGCTTATACATTTCATGGACTTTAAGCCACTTTACGAATACCAGTAAAATCTTCCTTAGGAGATGAGTGAATTTAGAGACCTTTAGGCTCTCAGAACAAGCCTCTGTAATATTACATAGGGGTAAGTATAATGCAAGCTAGCATGGGTGTCTGGGCATCTTATAATTAATGACTGCTTACCTTCTTTCACAATCTCTCCTTTTCCGAATCCTGATTCAATAGTCTCAGTGACATATTCACAGAGTAATTTCCTGCCAGCTTTATTAACATAAGTGTCAAAGGCATTCTGTTCCATAAGAAAAAAAAAAGTAGACACCTAGAAATTTACAAAGCAGGTGGCATCTCAAACTTACCACTAAGATATGGTTTACAGTGTTCATTTTGTGCTGCAGAGCAGAAACTGAACTGTATCCAGCAATAAAAAAGACAAAAATAGCAATTATGAACTTCAATCTCGCCATGGTTGAAGCCTATACGTTTCGTCCAAATGATTTGTTAAATCTAACTTCAAATGCTTTTCTTTTGGTTTAGCTATTGTTCTTTCATTTAGATAAGTCAGCAACAGTTCGCAAAATCCTCTGTTCTGGCGTTGGGAAAAGTGTATTGGTTTGTTTTGTGCTATGACAGGTTACATAAAGAATAAATACATGACTTACCATTTAGTGTGGCAAGCAAAAATTTAGGTCTGGTTCAATTGCTATTAATAATTCCATAGAATAAAATAGTGCAGTAGTGGCACTATTGGGTGAACATGGGTGTGACCCAATAGGCAATGGAGTACACCCAAGAAGGATGCAAGAGGGTCAGCTTAAGCTTGCTCCAATCCACAACCTTCTTGCGCATGTAAAGATCTGTTCTGTGCAACAGCTCTTGTGACTTCATTGTTTTTCCCCCCTGATGATCATGTGCAGGTTGTGAGGTTACCCAAGCTGCTGTAAAGCTGTAGCTATAGTAGGTACACCATATAAACACATGCAACACACATCATGCACATATGCACCACAATGCACTTTTGTATGTGCTGCATAACAGCTATTGAGTTGATAACAAGTGATAGCTGACTGGATTACAATACTATACAAACTGATTTACTCCATCAGTCCTACACACCTGCCATATCAAACATAATCAAGCTTGTATTTATAATTCAATTTTTCATCACTTTGTTAAACTATGAAATAACGACAAAATAATCTATTGTTAAAATTATTCCAAATATTGACAAATTTACAGTACTTCTCATACTGCTTTCTGATTCAATAGGTGACTTCGAAATGTGCAAAAAAATATACGAACTTAATCAGAATTAAGATGACGATCTGGAACAAGTGGTGGAAGGTATCTGTACATGTGGTGGTAAGTGTCTCACTTAAACACCTTCACCCTCTAATAAACACCCCAATCACCAGTCTGTTTGCTGTATGATTTTTTAAATATATTTAATGAGTAAAAGCTCCCAATCTTTCTAATATGCAGACCTCCATATTTTTTTATTTCTCTATGTTTAGCTAGTGATGTGTGTGTTCAATGCTGCAACTGTCATTACAAATATTATTGAAAATAACAATGGAATACTGAAATTTGAGACATTTGGACAGTAATTTGAAATAGATTGATCCTATGATGTGAACACACAAATTTTCTTCCCTGACGGCATTAATGGACCATACCCATAAATTTGTAATGTAGAAAACTGACATGAACTAAATTGTGGTAAAAAATTTCTGGTATTTTTAGAGACCAGCATCCATTACAGTTATGACTACACCCTTTGAAATAATTGTTGAGTGTATTTTAGTAGGGTACTAATAGGAAATAGGAAATATCTAATAGGAATAGCCATTCAATGGCTGCTGAGATGTGCCAGTCCCTGTAAAGAAGAAAGAAGGATAAAGATGGAAGAAGAGAAGCTCTGAATGAAACAATTAACAAATGGCATAATCATTTTTTTTGTTGGTTCTGTATTCGGCCGCTTTGTATGTAACTATTGTATAAACATTTTAAATAAAGCTTGAGGGACTTTGCACAGAGTAGCTACCTGAGAACCCTGGTGGTAGTGAAACAACTACCAAGAGGACAGGAATAGACTAAGCACTAGTGACCTTTATTTTACATGCCCACATAAAATAGCAACATATTACCATGAGCACTGGAAGCATTCATCTATAGCTTCTGTGTTAGAGATGTTTAAAGTATTGCCTGTGCTAAAATGAATACTCAGTATATTGCAGTTATGTACAATAATAATGATAGAAAATTAAGTGTGTATGCTTGTTTGTTTGTGTGTACATGTATGCGTGCTTTTAATATAATAAATATCCTCTTTGTATTGATATTTTACCTCCTCATGTTGGTTAAGTAATAATTACTAATAAGCAATTTAACAAAAGTTTGAAGTTATTTTTTGTCTTTGTTATGAACTTGACAGTCAAGATGAGCCAGAGTAGGCCATGGACTGGACAATCAATATGAGTCAGAGTAGATCATGAACTGGACAGTCAAGATGAGCCAGAATAGATCATGGACTGGGTCAGCATGAAAGAAGATTGTAGATATTGACTTTCCTCACAGCTTTACTTGGCTACCCTCACTCTTTGCGTTCTGGGAAAGTGTTAATGAAGAATTTGGCCTGATGGCAATCAGTAACACGTTTTTGACAATGTCATGAATAAAGTGGCGTTGAAATTACTACTGTGCTAAGCATTTCATATTGAAAAACGCGTATTTCCCCCCCCCCCCTTACTTCCTGCATGTGTATGTGTGTGTTCACTATATTTCATGTGTGCACATAATATTCGTTTGTGGTCTTAAGAATGTACACATGTAGGGGGTGGGGGTGGGGCCCCAGTACTATATCTCAACACTCCAGTGTCAAGACAGTGATCTCTATTTATATATTATTAGGATATTACTAGGATCATCCACTTAATACTCGATTTATCATGACAGGTTTTTTTTTGTAATATACAAAATTTGTTGTACTATGTATGTATTTGTTCACAAACTATAAATGATCTAAATTGTACTTTAATTATAAACTGAGTTTCTACGATTTTTTTTTTTAGTCTGTACTTCAAAGTGTTTGCTATCCTATGAGTCCAGAAATACCTTTTCCCATCCTCTTACCAAATTCTTTTGCAATGCATAAGATGCATCTGATGTTAAAGTGAATCTTGGCATCAACTCTCCATGTCCTGAAGAAGGTCACATCAATACCTGCAGTGAAGTATCCATTTCTGACAAGCCCCAAACTCAAGTCGAAATATATCCTGTGGATGTTAATGAGTCCAGTTAATGCAAACTTTATAATCCATGTAGCAGCTTTAACTGCGAATCTGTATGCCCAATTAACAGCAGTAAGAATGGCTTTGGCTACATCTAAAGTGGCACGGGCTGCTTTCACTAGTCCTTTAGCCACCCAAAGAGCAGCATTTGCTACGTGAAGGAATACAACCGAGCCTCGAACAACTTTCTCTGCAATTGTTAGTGCCACTTGTATTACCTTTCTATATATCCAACATGCTGCATTTCTGATAAGGCATCCTGGATTAGGTATTCCCCACCCTGGAAAGAACAGAATATAATATTACAGCATTGATGTATGTTGAAGTATTATTGATGCTATATTATAATATTTTACAAGTCTTTTATATTTGAATATTTATTGATTCCTAATGAACACTACATAGTATATAATTGAATAGCAACCCAAAACATTTCGATCCTGTGGGATCTTCGTCAGTTGGACAATGTATAACTGAAAAACTGAAAACATAAATGATGCATTTAACTCGATTATTACTATGTAAATCTTCATTAAGAATCAATAAATATTCCAAATATTATTGATGTTGTCATAAATAGTATTACATTTACATTGTTTAGTTAATTCTATGCATTAATAATGTTAGAACTTACACTTTTTACATCTGTGAATTCGGCATCGATTCACAAGTCGCCGCCTAGTTGCAGCAACTTTGTCAGCAGCCCGTCGAATTTTTGCTTTAGCTTGGTTAACTTTATGCTGAGCTCTATTCAGCTTATTGATAGCACGATTAAAAGGTATTTTGGCACGATCTAATTTTGCTTTTGCTTTATTTATTGCAGCTGTGGCTTTCTTGGCTGAGTTGTTCAGAGCATTGACTATTGTTTTTTGAATTCTTTCGAAAAGGTCAGTCTTAAATTCACCTTTTATTCTAAACCCTGCTGTCTTTATACTGCCATATTGGGCATGTATGAGCAAACTCGCTTGAAAGATACCCCAAACATTTCCTTTAATGAAAAATTTGTATTCACTGTTGCTGATTTTCAAACTTGTTTCCAGTGATATTCCGAGGACACTGACGTATCCTTTAGCTTCTATACTGATTTTAGGTTGAGGTAACATCTGTACAATCGCATTCAAATACGGTCCCTTCCTGGTATCTCTAGATGAAGCATACATCTTTAGAAGTCCCCCAGCTATTTTTATTGGAGGTAGGCCAGCCAGAAACTTTATTCCATTCGGCAAGTTGATATTAACATCTACATATGCTTCTAGTCCAAGAATGTTCAGTGCACCCTTAAACCTAAAGCCAGCTTGGATACTGAGTCCAACCTCAGGCAGTTCCTTACCAAGTA
>WLWD01000985.1_pt1 | contig 35778 bp, 14 predicted proteins | sample 6712731 | NCBI WGS metagenome assembly WLWD01 (sample SAMN12718690, study PRJNA576275) | sponge metagenome | isolation source: marine sponge | host: Mycale hentscheli | place: New Zealand: South Island, Marlborough, Capsize Point | collected 2014-11-01 | reverse complement strand
TAATGGGCCATCTAATAATACAATAGACAGATATCAGGACTATTTGCATATGATGATAGCTTTTAATGCGGTGGTCATGTACACGAGTGCACAAAGTGTTTCTAATATTGATAATTACAGTATTTGTTGTTTTTTCTTTTAGTTACTGAAGCAACAGTACTTACTGTAATTAACAATAATTAGATTCATTGATATTTTTGTGTGGTCAAGACATTCCAAGAAGTTGCCACCTCAAAGTGCCAGTCATTGATGAGATGGATGGTGCAACAGTTCCTGTGCTGTGTAGTATACTGATTTATTGTTTCTTTGATTCAGCCATTCTCGGCTGAAATAATTGTAACAATACAAAAGTCAAAACATCGGGTTATATTTTAATGTATATTGACTGTGTAGACAGAGAAAATGTACTATTATTTATTTTTTCGTGTTTGTCTATTCATAATCTACTGTACGTCCATCCAATTCAATTACCAATTTTCACTATTTACTATTTTTTATATCATTATTAAATTAAAAGTGATTTTCTAAATGATAATGTATGTTCAAAACACATTATTACATACATGTGCAAATCAATCAGAATCAATAGGTAAAGGGAGTCACTTATACATAATTATGACATATTTTTATGTGTTTACTAGATATATATTTAGTATGCACAGAGATTGAGTGAAACTGAAAGGTTAGAAGCTGGAGAAAAATGCAATGATAATTACTGAAAGACCCAATACTATATACTAATTGACTTATCTATATTATTTGTTGCACAATACCAAAATACTATAAATATAATTAAATTATTGTTAAAATCACGTTTCCGTCTACTAGAGTAAGTGGTAACCATTTACTTATTCATCGACAGCTAGACTAACTTTCATTACAGGTCACGTACAAGATTTAACATGTAGTCCAGCGTGACTGCGATGTTCATGTCACAATGTAACACCATTAATAAGAAGCCACCAGAAGTGCACAATTGCAAGGATGCAATGGAATGAGTTTGTGTGTGTGTTAGGATGCATCTCGTATCATGTTCCAGTGAGATTCAACTAGTTATTAGAGGAATAATATAAGTGCATCCAACTTTATCATTGTTCATCTAAACTGTTGCATCTATTACAAAATTATTTTTTTCTTCAAAAATCAAACTCCTTTTATGATCGTTTGTGGCTACATCACATGACGATATGTAGCCATAACCAATCATTAAAGGAATCTGATTTTTCTGACTAATATGATGGTATATGTACTCGAGTGAGTTGTCTTGTACTTAGTAGTCAGAAACGTGTGTGTGTGTGTGTGTGTGACTGTATAAACTTGGCACTTAAGGTGCTAAATATTTAGACTCCACACACCCAGCTGCCAGCTGCAAGCTCATCATGTAAACATTCACACGAACACAACGTTCAGCTGGTGTAGCTATTTCCAGTCAATTAATGCACGGACACTCCCACTATACTCGCGCACGCATACAATCCTCCAATAACCAGGTACAGAGTGCATACCTAACTATACTGCACCATTATAATATTATTTGTGAAGCACTATGTGAGTATAGTTGCATGAAAGGTGATAAAAGAAAACCAACTACAATAAACTTGCAGCTATGACCAGGGACACATGTGAAGAGCTGTAGCTATGACCAGGGACACATGTGAAGAGCTGCAGCTATGACCAGGGACACATGCAAGGGCGGCACCGGCAAATTTTTAGTGGTCCGGCCATTGACCTATCAATATAATTAATTACTGCTGATGAAAGGAATGATTAAGGTAATACATAATGTTTAAAAAAAATATGTAAATAAGTGTCAAAATTGTCCAAAAATCTGCTGTCTGCGATCAGACTTGCTAATGAAAAAATTAGCCACTTCATTTAGTGACAAATGATCAGTTAAATCTTTGTGAATATGTAATGTCATAACACTATTTAAACGATCTTGCTTCATGGTTGATCGTAGATATGTTTTCATCCTTCTCAATGCACTGAAAGAGCGCTCACTTGTAGCATTAGTAGCAGGCATTACGAGAATCAATTTTGCCAACAAAATAACTTCATTAAGAAGTGTTTTTTGACTATGTGATAATTTTTTAATGTGTTCCTTTACATCACAAAAATTTGAAACACCCTCAGGAAAATCGTGGCTCAACATCTCGAGCTGCATTTTTAGATTAGCAGCATTAAGATCTTCACCATATACTACCATAACTTTATCTAGTTCTTCCTCAAATACCTCTCTCTTAATCGCTTTGACTAGTAATTCTTCCAGACAGCAGTATATGTGGTATCCAGACTGGTTAAATCTGTCTTCAATACCTTGTATAAGTAGATCCAGGGCTTCATAATAAATGCCTCTATAGTGTTCTTCTGGTGTTGTGGGAAAATGAGGTTCTGCATGACCATCATCATATCGCCTTGGTATCTTTCTTCTTCTAGATAATCTAGGCTCTTCAACATCTAGTTGCTGTGACATACCAATAACTTTTTTCCAGAATAGTTCAAAATTATCATCACTTCTGATACCAAGGAGAGTTGCCTTTGTCTTCTCAGCTACTATTTGCCCCTCCGATGCCGAGAAGTTTTTCTGCAAAGTTCTACTGAGATTATCAGTGTGACGAAGAAGTAATTCTCCCAAAACCAAACCAAAGAAAAACTCAAAGGTCTTCATGTGAGCCTCAATACCTCGGATTCTAGAAATAGTTTCAGTATCTCGAGTAACAGAAATGGCCTGGTCCCACAACTCCTGAAGAACAGAATAATTTTTGATAATACTCTGCATGGAATCAGCACGAACAGTCCATCGTGTTGGACAAAGAGTACGAATACCAATATTTCCAGGTGACATGTCATCTTTTATGGCATTAAATAGGCTTTCCCTCCTGGGAGAATACTTTACAAGTTTAGTAATTTCATTCTTCATAATACTAGAATTCTTGATAGTGTCACCCACAGCAAGGTTCAAAGAATGCCCATAGCAGTGAGTATAAATTGCTCTCGGCTCATCATCCCTGATTTTCTTAGCTACTCCATTTCGAATTCCGGACATGTTGCTGGCACCATCATAGCATTGTCCTCTTACTTTATTCAGAGATAAATTTAAACGCAGCAGACAATCTTTTATGACAGCAATCAACATATCTGCTTGGATGCTGGCAACTTCATACAGACCGATAAATTCTTCATGAACATTCAAGTCATTGTCTACCCATCGTAAAACTAAAACAACCTGAAATAGAGTTAGTTGTAAGAATACAGTACATGTGATAAAATATATGATTATTACTTAATACTCACCTGCTCTTGATTTGAGATATCTGTACACTCATCCACCATAATTGTATAAAACTCTGTATTTTGCAGGTTTTCAGCAATCTTCCTCTGAATGTTTAATGCCATTAGTTTCAGCAATTCATCCAAACACTCATGGCTGGTATATCGTTCAGTTTTTTTGGCAAGCCAGTCACGACACTGTTATTATTAATACACATTGTTATTAGTAATTGCTATCTTATATTAGAACCAACTTTACCTTGGGATCATCTTCACTAATAAGCTTCATAAGTTGATAAAAATTCCCATCATCCAGATCATTGTGGCCTCTAATAGCACACCCCTGCCTAGCTAGGAACTTCAAGCAAGTCATAACTTTCAATAAGCAGTAGCGATTAGTAGCTTTTTGCTTTGCTAGAGAACTACAGAGCATATCACCAATGTTTGGAGTAGTTGCTGGTAGTGTAACTAGCAATTCTACGGAACATTTATGGCACTGGCTTTGTTCATGCTGTTTAAATGATACTGTAGCATCCTTCCAGTTACAAAATTCCTTAGAAATCTATCAGAATACATGATTTTATCATTATATTTCACTATAAGTTAAGCTATAGTTAACACTTACAAAGGCAACATCAGCACTCCCAGTCTTCAAACCCTTTTCTGCCACAGCTCTCAAACATAGATGACAAAGCACCTTGTCCTCTACTTCCTTATAGTGAAGCCATTCCCAAGAAGAGAACCATGCTGGCTGAAATGATCTGTGTGTCACAGTCTTCTTTCCAAAAGCCCGCTTTGGAAATGGAAAAGAACGAGGTTGGTGAGGTTTGCTGGGGACTAGTGTCGATCCAGAGGCTCCGCTAGAAGAAGACGATACAGAGTAACTACCACTTGAACTTGCCATTCTCACAAAACCGAGAACGGGATGTCAACAAAAATGAAGCAAACGTTAGCATTGATTATCACCCATGAGATTAGTGGGTGTGGCACAGTTAGCGAAAGTGGGTGTGGCACAGTTAGCAAAACTGGTCCGGCCATTGCCGGACCAGCCGGACCGGCCGCGCCGCCTATGCACATGTGAAGAGCTGTAGCTATGACCAGGGACACATGTGAAGAGCTGCAGCTATGACCAGGGACACATGTGAAGAGCTGTAGCTATGACCAGGAACACATGTGAAGAGCTGTAGCTATGACCAGGGACACATGTGAAGAGCTGTAGCTATGACCAGGGACACATGTGAAGAGCTGCAGCTATGACCAGGGACACATGTGAAGAGCTGTAGCTATGACCAGGGACACATATGAAGAGCTGTAGCTATGACCAGGGACACATGTGAAGAGCTGTAGCTATGGGGACACATGTGAAGAGCTGTAGCTATGACCACGAACACATGTGAAGAGCTGTAGCTATGACCAGGGACACATGTGAAGAACTGTAGCTATGACCAGGGACACATGTGAAGAGCTGTAGCTATGACCAGGGACACATGTGAAGAGCTGTAGCTATGACCAAGGGACACATGTGAAGAGCTGTTCATGAGCCCATGTGGGATGAGGGAATTCATGTGAACCCTCCCCTTTCAAATTAATAATATTCATAGATTATCAATATTCACCGTGACCTGAAGTTGTGTCTACTTCATTGTGGTCAGCTACAGCAATAATTTAATGCTATTCTCAACAGATAAATAATAGCTGCAAATACACTAGCTACTAAGAGCTGATGTTGTACTACCTTTTGTTACGGATGAATTGTATCTGCCACTTGATAAGTTGTAATACAATGTAACCAAATGTGGTTAAGTGTGGAGAGATTAAGTGTATTAGCACTTATTCACATGAACTACAAATTGACATCAATATAGACACCATCTGTAAACTCTTCTTAGGTGATAAATATCCACGTAGAAGCAAGTGTTCCAGCGTATTGTTTCAATAGCTTTTGTTATCTACCATTCATTTTAACAATTGAAGTGAGTCTATCTTTGGGGTATGGTCAAAAAATAACCCACCTTTAAAATAATTGTGTGTGAGCCACTGAGGATACCGTGATTCATATCTAGCATAAACATGCGAATCCCTTGGTAGAAATTGTAAACATGTTAGGAATTGTAAACAGATGATTCCGCCTTCTAGCTGTGCTGTGGTCAAGGAAACCTTGTAATGAATTCAATTAACTTGATTCATCACAGTCTGCCCAAGCGGGAGCACCAGCAGGCTGGTCTGGGTGAGTTGTGCTCCACCCCCTCTTATCACTCCAGCTAAGCAAACCTTACAACTTCCAGACCAGATGCTCTTATCATCTCCTCAGATATTATTGCCACCTCTAGGTTATAAATAGCCTCTACATAATGGTTAGCTGGGACGCAGATAGAGTAAAAACATTTGCCTGCCCTCCTTATTGACTGAACATATCACTGATATTCGGCATTATCAACATATTTTACATGGCTACATTATTATATTATTAGCTATTTGTATGTATATCATATAATATAATTATAATATAATATACATGCAAATCACTAAAAATGTTCACGACATTAATAACACCTTGTTCATGCTTCCCTCTTCCCCCTCCCCTCCCCATCCCTTTTCTCTCTGACTTGTTCCTGCATCTTTTTAGTAGCATGACCGAAAGATGTGAATTTTATTTCAGCTTGTAAACAACAAGTGAACGAGTGTTGGAATGCCTTAAATATATCTTCTTTCCAGCTCGAGTGTCATTATAATTATATGCCAATTCAAAAAATATAGTACCAGTACTGGTTCATCTTGAGCTGTTATGGTCACTTGTGAATACACCTAATTTGTTATTTATACGACTTTACGCTAATTAATGCTTAGCTGTGTGTGCATGTATGCGTGTGTATTTAATTATGTTTTTGACAGCTATCCATGTCATGTTCTGATGTAATTCAGTTGTAATAATTACGTGACTCCTCTGGGTCAATTCCAACCATAAGCATATATAAATATATACTCACATCATCTTTGTTGGTAAGATATGCTTACCTTGTTTCCTTCATTAATGAACCGATTGATCACAATACTGAAATGGTCACTTGCTATAGTCACTAACATTCTTAGGAGTAATGATCCGTCCTGTGTCTTGACGGGGATTCTTCCAGGAAAACAAGTGGCGCCTCTGTGTGTGTGTGTGTGTGTGTGTGTGTGCGTGACAGCTGTGGCACTATGTATATTTAATGATGCTAACACTTGCTAATTTGGAAACATTACAAAAACATGTGCACACGGTTCAATTCTGACTACATCTGCACACACACACACACACATACACCACACACACATACACCACACACACATACACCACACACATACACCACACACACACACACACACATACACCACACACATACACCACATACACATACACCACACACTCTACGAGGCTAGTCTTGCAGTAATTCCATACGCCACTACTAAGAATAATAGTCTGTAAGCTTTAAAAAATAATAATAAACAAATTAACACTAGAATAATGGCTTACAATTCATCTATAAAAAAAAAAAATCAGAGTGAGTTATCCATGTCCACAATCGAGATCATTCAAACCCACGGAAAGATCACATACATGTGTTTACAGTCATACAGACTATGTATACATATGCTAAATCTGTACACTTAATAAGCTGGTAAAGTGTCATCATTTAGACATCTTTAATTACATTGAGCGAATTTTAGTATCCTTCACAAGCTATTTCTTAATGATATCTTCTTGCCTATGAACCACTTGCATTAATGAAAGTTATATCTTTAGCTATACCAAAAAATATCCCACATTGAATTGATTTTATTATTTTTATTGTGTTTTGATACATTATTTTCTCAATGGCACAAACCAAGAGAAGATGTGTATTTGCTAAATAATGATGCAAGTTTGTGTATATAACCCAATATATCTTCTATAAATTTTGCGAGCCTAATTAAAAAAACAACACAAGAAATAACAAAAACAACTGAGAAGGAAAAGATAGAAAAAAAATGTATGTCAAAAATGTATTAAGAGAGAACTGACGACAAATTAGCAAGCACAATTTAATTTAGTAGAATGAATCGTTTGAGATATAATTGACATCCTTTGTAGATGGAGGGGGTGGTGGACACTGCCCTTCCCTGTGTGTCCCTCCCGTCTCCCACTCCCCAATTTGTTGTGTTTGGGAGGCACAAGGGGCACCCAATATTATGCACTTGATATCTCATCACATGCTGAAGACCTGCAGGCTTCACATAATATACACATAGTTCAGTGATTGTTTTACTCAACCAATCTGTACACATGCACACACATCCACACACACACATCCAAAAAATGCAAATGCAAATTCTCTTGTAACTGCTAGCAAGAACTGTACATGCAGTCTGAAATATTAACTCTCACGCATAATGCGTGAGTCTCACGCATTTAGGATCAGACTCCAGCTCTCGCTCCAGCAAGCCATTTTCTTATTTGAAGTATACCACTAAACAGCTGTCTTATTGATATTCATTATTACTATCACATCCCATCAAGACTACCACATTCTTGTGCAACACAAGCCTGCTCTCCATTGACAGCTCATGGCTATTTATAAATGCTAGCATTTACAAGCAATTGACCTCATCATTACCTCTTCAGTTATTATGTCAACTCATTTCATATTGTTATTGTCATCAATGAAGTGCACAAACTCACAGTACTTACAAATATGTTGAAATTGGGTTTTTTTTAAATTTTACATCTAATATATTATATTTCTATATTGTTCTATAACATCTTCAGAGGTTTATGATGAGCGGTAAAATCAATGGCGACACTCTTTATTGTAATGACGATAAATCTAAGAAATGTGTGTGTGTGTGAATACTGACTATGTATATCACATTTTTATAATGTTCAACTGGAGGGAGATTATGGCTACTTTCTCTTTGACTCATTGGCACCTGCATTCTTTATATAGTAGGATACAAGAAGTATTAACTAACCGTTTGCTGCTTTGTGAACTTTGAATCAATATACTGGTCTGCCTGAAAAAAATTTAATTCATTTTTTAAGTGTATTCATAGCCAGCTCAGTAGGGTTTGTGGTGACCTACTAGCCATATAAAGGCATATAGTATTCATAAGCAATTCATAAGAATGTAGGAAGTTGATATACAATTCATTAGTCACATGTGCAGCATGACCTGTGGGATTATTAGTCAATGCTATCCATTACTATGCACAACACACTGAGTTGATAAAGCATGTTTGGTGTTTCATACTCCATAACATACAACTCTGAATAATACATTATACTTATGTTTTGTAAATTAGAAATCCTTTGTGACCTGATTCCAGGCATAATCATCTAAAAGGAAAGAAAAACTGACAAAGACTGTCAAAAAATTATTAAGAGAGAACTGACGACAAATTAGCAAGCACAATTTTAATTTAGTAGAATGAATCGTTTGAGATATAATTGACATCCTTTGTAGATGGAGGGGGTGGTGGACACTGCCCTTCCCTGCGTGTCCCTCCCGTCTCCCACTCCCCAATTTGTTGTGTTTGGGAGGCACAAGGGGCACCCAATATATGCACTTGATATCTCATCACACACATACACATCCACACACACATCCAAAAAAATTCTCTTGTAACTGCTAGCGGTTATGCCACCTGGCATAGCGAGGTTGCCTGTGCACTAAGCAGGTACTGTGAGCCGTGCAAGTAAAGCTCCTGGAGCCAGGCTTGGAACTCGCAGGAGAACAGGCATTCCTCACAGCAAGTGGTGTGGGCACCTGAAGCCCCACCTGGACTATAGGTGTTTCATGAGAAAAGGCCTTGAATTTGCACCCCAGCAATTGCCAGGTATCCAATCACAGCTGGGTGGACTGGTGGGGCTGGTGAGAGGCAGATGAAAAATCAGATGGAAAATTGCCAGAGTTGAGCTTGAACTCTGGGACCTCAGGCCCTGAGCCAGGACACAACCACTACACCACACAGTCACCACACATCCACACACATACCACACATTCACACACATACCACACAATCGTTACCAAACTGTATGTAGCACCCTAGTGAGGAACGAAAAAAAACAACCCTATTGGCTAATAATATTCTGCAGTAGCTAGAACAGAAAAGACACTACCTTATCATCTGGTATAGTAGTTCACTTAATATATCACATGAGTGTTTTAAGAGTGTACTATAGTACACCCATCACACAAATACTTTTTCATAATTTTGTTGCCACAGTTCATTCTGCAAAGAGTAAGTCCTTCTAATTTACTCTGTATATTGTGGGTTTACAAATGGAAGAAAAGGAACTTAATATTATTCTGACTAAAGTACAATTCCACTGTGAAGAGACTATTTACATTCCCTCGCTCTATTATAGTAAAGGAACTATACAGTAAAGTATAAAGCATTTAAATGCATTAGTAGCATTCTTCATAGTAAAAATACATGGCAAAACCTAACTGCTTATGTGCAATTACTAAGAATGTAATCTGGTACGGTGTCATCAAAACATTTCTAATAGTGCAGTGAAATATAGGTTGTTATTATAGGCCAGGTTGCAAAGTACGATATAAAAAATGATTGGTAATAGATTAAAAGTGGGTACTCAAGTTAGTGTAAAATATTTAATTCCTCTTGTAGAATTTCAAATGTCTATTCATATCGTACTTTGCTGTGCTGCTTCACAAAGCATAGCTATGCACCTACTGGTCCCTGGAAAAGTTACATAGAAACAAATGCAGTTCTTTAATATACTTGCATAAATCTTGCTGTAATAGCTTTAGCATTTGTGTCATCACACAACTGGTGAATGCTACTCGAAGCCGAAACGTTTTGCTATCATTCAATTTCAATACTAAGTTCAGGAAATTGATTATTATTTTCATTTAATGTAGTAACAGCTAATTAAGAATAGATGCAGTTCTGTCATGTTATCAGAATAAATCATTTAATCAAATCTAAATTATGATATTATTGTTCTGATTCATTATTATGTAAAATTTATAGCAATATTTGCACAGTAAATAAACTGACATTCCCTTGCTTGTGGTTTTATCTGAATTAATTGATGCCAAAGAATCTATAAATGAAATCATTATTAAATTTAAATTTAAAAAAATTAATTTTATTCCAACTTTTATTATTTCAGATTTTATTTCAACGGTAAGAAATGAATGGTGTATTGTTAAAATGCTTTGAAATTAATAAATTGAGGTAATAGTGGAATTTCAAAATTTGAAGAAAAAAAAAAATAATAATAATAATAATAACAGACTGGAAATGTTTTTATGAAAAAGTCGCAGGTAACACCTTTGAAAAATTATGTTTAAAACTGAACCAGATAGACCCTTAACTGGTACAGGGTAAACTCCGATGTATAATGGTAAGAGTGCATCATGAACACTAAACATTAATCATTCACCTTTAAACATTTTTGTATCCATCATTTAATGCTTAGCTAGCCACTCATGAGCAATAGGTATTGCTATGCATTTTATTAAACAATATGTAGCTAGCTAATAACTTTAAAATTAGCCGTAGTTAACTGCCAAAATATGTCAACAGTTCATATGATTAGCTCCATATTGCTGCCAACCAGTAGCTAACAATAGATTGCACAGGAATCAATTTCAATACTTCCTAAATAGGGAGGTATTGGGAAAGATTGCATGATTTTTAGTCATATTCGCTTCACTTCATTAGGAAGTTTGCCTGCAGTATGGCAAGAAATTGATTATTCCTAGATGCACAACATTTGACATGCTAATTAAATAGGACAACTTAAGAAACAATTCTTTCCTTGTAAAATTTATGGCTGTAAGTTTTACAGAACTTGTAAGCTTACAATAAAAACAACAACAACAACAACAACAAGTCTATCAATGCCAGCACTCTAATTAGAGCTTGAAGAATTTGTTTTAACAGCAAGTAAACGAAGTTTTGAAACAGATGCTATAAATTAAAAACTAATTGGCAGGGTACAGTTGCTGTCTAAAAATATAAGTTACAGCAAGGATCATAGATGAAGGATGTTTACAGACTGAATGACATGTGCTCCATGGTTTAATCACGACCTTCATTAATTGATTTGTTTGCTATTAATACTAAGATTTCAAATACGTGATAACTCTTTTGATTGTACAGTAATCTAGTCTCCCAATTAAACGACTGACTCGATAACATGTTTGTGTTTACTTACATATGCACTTATTACATCATACCTGGAGTACATTGGCTTGTGTAATATTATAAGGAGATGGCAGTGGAGCAGGAGTGGGGGTGGAGGCGCCTGTGAATTGCACAAGACTTTGTATTAATAAATGAGAGAAGATTTGAGATTGTATAAACCATCATGGCATGGAGTTCCAGTTCATTAATGAGAATGGAGAAATATTGGAGGGGGGATAGGTCCCCCCTTGAGAATTATTGAAGGGGCCATTGGGCCCCATGGACCCCCCACTTCCTCACTTATAACACTATAGAAAATGTCATTAATAACCCAATGTTAATCAATCTACCAAAGTACACTCTCACGTAGCTATTAATGATTATTCATTTCTCACAAGTAACTAAGCATTCAAGTAGCTAATACTCTCTAATAAAAAAAAAGATTCAAAGACAGAAACTTTTTCAATATTGTTGCTTTCACAAAGGCTAATAATTTTTTATAACAGCAGTATACATTTTGGTTTCGATATTAGGCTTTTTTTCTTCCTATTCTGTTTACGTACACATGCTTGATCAAGTATGCAGTCATTAGTTTTGGGATGCAGTCAGGTGTTTTGGATGTCTGATATTTCCACTAGTTTGTACTTATCTGTTTGCAAGTGGTGTGTTTTTTTTACCTATTAAGGGCAAGATAACTGCTTTGTTATCACTTGCGTGTGTGTCTGGGAGGGAGCAGGAGGGGAGGAAATGGAGTTGGGGGTGTTCAAGGGGTGGGGAGGGGACAAAGGACCAAAAAATAATCTCCCTTGCACTGATTACAGCAGTTGGGAAGACAGCCCCAGTTTTAAATTCGGGCCTAGCTGTGTAGCCAATGAGGGGACCTATTTAGAGAGACTTTACTGTCCTGTCATTTGCCCAGTACAAGGCTCACCATCGGCTGGCGACCTTGTGGCAGTAACTTTCAGGATTTGGAAATGAAATATAATTCAAATTGCAATTAAGTCAAAACATTGTTTTTTCCCGATTAACAGCTTCGTGATCTGCCGGTTTTATTTATTATTCAATGAAAAACAAATTGCAGACAGTACAGTTGGAACCTTACTGATGATCATAGCTCATGGACAGAATGTGAGAGTCCCAAATCATTAGAGCAACAACAATGAGTCTAACTTTCAACCATGCAATCAATCCATGCTATGTAATGATATGATTGGCATAAGAAAGAATCCATGTTTATTAATAATATTCAATGGAATAGTCAACAACAACTTTTTGTACCAAAAGTTAATAAGCACTTAAATCACTGACAAATTCGAAACTTGAATTCATATTTTAGAAAATGAAATGATTTAAGAATTTTTTTTTTAATTCAAGAAATGTATACTTCTGTTTGAAATACACTAATATGTTTGTATATTTCTTTCTGATCTATACAATCAAAACTATGTATGGATTTAATCCATAAATTTAGCCACTTTGGCACAACATTAATAACTCAATCTTGGGCTCCACTGTTTTACATGGCACCACCATTGCCAATATGAGTGTTCATATTGTCCTTTAAAAAAAGACAACATATTAAGCTCTTCAATTTAAAATACTGTGCTGTCTTGTCATAGCTGTGTTAGAGATACCCTACTCTCTATTGATATCACTACACTTGAGATATACTACACAAGATATATCCCTATCATAGAGATATCACTACACTACCGATATCCCTACACTAAAATGATCACTACATTAAAGATATTATAACATTAAAGATATTACTACACTAGAGATATTACTACACTAGAGAAATTCATTCACTGTTGCTAATACATTAGAAATAATATCATTATACTAGAGATAATACTATGCTAGAAATACCCTTACACTAGAAATATTAATACACTATAGAGAACTCACTTCATTAGAAATATCCATATACACTAGAAATACTACTTCATTAGAGATATCACTATACTGTAGGTATTATCACACTAGGTATATCACTACACTAGGGATGTCACTATACTGGATATATCACTAACACTAGAGATATCCCTTCACTAGAGATATCCCACACTATAGATATCACAATACTAGAGATATCCCTACACTACTAGAGATATCACTACATTGAAGATATTCATACTAGAGATAACACTACACTAGATCTAGAGAAATCACTCTACTAGGAATATCACTACTCTAGAGATAGCTCTATTCTAGAGGTATCACTACACTAAAAAACCCGAGATATTTTTATACACTCGAGATATTTGTCACTAGAGATAACACTACACTAGAGGTATCACTATACTAGAAATATCACTACACTAGATATATCTCTACACTTGAGATATTACTATATTAGATATATCACTACACTAGAAGTATCGCTACACTAGTGATATCATTGCACTAGAGATATCCCCACACTGGAGATATCACTACACTAAAAGAGATATTACTACACTTGAAATATCCCAACACTAGAAATATCCTGTACCCTAGAAACATCATTACACTAGAAATATCAATACACTAGAGATATTCACACACTAGGGACATCACTACACTAGGAATATCACTACACAAGAGATATCCCTATACTAGAGATATTCCTACACTAGAAATATCACACACTAGGTATATCACTACACTAGAGACATCACTACACTATCCCTACATTAGGGATACCCCTACACTAGAGGTATCCCTACTCTAGATATTAGTACACTAGAGATATCCCTAACACTAAAGATAACACTACATAGGAGATAATCATTCTGATAAAACTTTCTCCAAATTTCACATACACTATACCAAACAGAATATGAATGCTTTCACTTTCATCTATACAGACCGTCAAAGTTTATAATTAAGCTAAGCAGTACATTCCAACAACTGACAGCTACGTTGTTATTTAATGTTTTTTCTCCTGTGAGCTACACTACTAGTAATAATATCAAGTAGTATGGTTAGAAACCAACTCTTGTGTGTTGATATAAGGCAAAGTGAAAGTATCAATGTTGTTGCAGGAAAAAGGGGTGGAGGGTGAGTGAGCAGGATAACTTAAAATCTTCCATCAACGTACTTTTACAAAACTACTCAATGAACTGTTTCAGGATAGATTTTGTGGCAACTTAATGATGAATATTTACTTAATTTTTATATTAATAGCCCAATGTACTACAGCTTGTGTGGCTGATCTCTATCAAGTCAACAGGACCAGAACAATGTGTTTCTCAGATGTAGCTGAGTTTGTTTGCACCCAAAATAATAGAATGGTCACTTGGATTATTGTAAGTAATACCACTCGCAATGATAGACAACTGGTTCTGCATTCATTTTTTAATTCAAACCAGCCATTGAAGACCACCACAATTGATTCTACTACAGTGCGAGGGTATCTAATTTTTGGTAACTCATCTTTTCTTGAGAGCAGCTTGACTATTGTAGCCAGCCTTTCTGTTAATCTTCGATGTAATGGTGATGTCCTTGCATATCGTCCACTAAATAGTAAGTAACCATGATTGCGTAGTGGCATACACATGGCATTATTGCTTTGCATGCTTCTTAATACTTCAAATAATATAGGTTTTACTATTACTATAGAAGAGAGAACTGAAAAAGGATATCAGTAATGATGATGAGCAAAATAGCTAGCTAGCTATTTCAACAAAACTGGTTACAATTATAATAATGCATTTTAACTGTTTTCATTGAACAGATTCCTTGGTGATGCCACCTACCCAGATTTTTTTGACACCAATGAATAATATCTCCAATTATAGGATATCGTGGGCACCTTCTATCTTTGATACCTTTAGCTACACAATAACTACCAGTCCTCCTACATCATCAAGTGAACTAGGAGACATCATTACAATCCAAGACTCAAATGAAATTAGACTAGATAAAATAAATATCTCTATTAGCAGCTGTCCAAGTGCTGTACATTCCATGTTTAATATAGGTAAGGCAATGACTACTAGCTAATTGACATTAATTGGCTATACTTGGGATGAATATAATCCACATTTTAATTATTTACAAATACTCCATAGATTGCAACCTCGTTAATACTCCTAAAGTGATGTATTACAGTATTACTACATCTGGTGAAATGAGTGTGAATATATCACCCCATAATAGCACTGTCTACTGTACCAATGGAGCATGGAATACAAACTTATTGAGGTTAACTACATCTTCCACATCTTCCACATCTTCCACATCTTCCTCTGATGAGAGTGATGGGTCGAAAACAATCGACACAACTTCATTAATGACTGATTCAAATGTAATAATATTACATCTTAACATCACCATGCTATCAATAATAGTTAGTGCTGTGGGTGTATTTCTTCTGATTCTGATTTCTGTCGTCATTATCATTTTAGTAATAATGTCAAGGAGAAGGACAAGATATAGTAAGACTTATAATAAATGCATTGACATGGCTGTATCATTCATTCTTCTGTTCTCTTCAGATATGCCGGAAGAATATTCATTAGGGTGAGCTGACAAGAGTGTCTGTTATTATTCATTAAAATGACTATAGCTAGAAAATTTACAGATTTTCAGGTTATTTGTTGCACGATGCATTGATGCTATGATGATGTTATGATGCTTATGATAATTTTGTTGCAATTTGTAGGAACACACACTCTGAAGAAAATGTAAGTTAAATACATGAATTTGACTCTGAGCTACAAGTTTGATTGTACAAATAAAATTTGGAACTCAGCAAAAGAATTTTTTTATAATTATAGCAAATTTTCTCATTCTAACAGCCAGTATTATAATATTATTATCTTATCCCATGTTATGTATATTTATATTAGCTGTTAGAACGAGAAAATTTGAATCATATATTGTATTATAAAAACATCTACAATTGTAGGGTAATTGCAAGACTATGAACAACACCACAATATCAACAAAAGAGGTACAACTTTTGTACACAGGTATTTTTAGCTTTCAGCTGAACAATACACTCCAAATCTTACTTGTTTGAATAGTATAATAATGACACCGTTCATAGATTCCAGAATATATAGTAGAGCTATTATTATAACCAATATGTGAGTCTGTGTGATATTTAAATAAATGTGATTTGAATTCATTAGCCAGAGTTCTGACATTGAAATAAAAATAATTCTATTTTTTAACAGAATACTGCATATGCTTCTTATAAAAACAACAATTCAGTTATAAACCAGACATATCCGTCACAGGAACAGGATAATATTTATCAGGAAGTAGGGGAAGTGTATAATGGTAAGAGTGAATTATGAAAACGCATTACCTTTTTATGAATTGTATATCTATGTAGGTAAATATTGTGTTGAATTAGAGGAGGATCAGTCCAGCAGTCATCTGTATTCAGATGTACATTTTTCATACCGTAAAAGTCCAAAATTTAATAATTGAACATACCACTCACAAGTAATTGAACATGACAAATGAATTAATGTGAAAGTAATTTGTATGTTACCTGAAGCAACATGTGTGTGTGTGTGTGTGTGTGTGTGTGTATGTGTGTGTATGTGTGTGTGTATGTGTGTGTGTATGTGTGTGTGTGTATGTGTATGCATGTGTGTGTGTGTGTGTGTGTATGTGTTCATATGGATGTGTGATTTTGTATGATAACGTTGTGATATGTTTTTCTTGAACATTTTTAACTTTGTAAATGTATTGATTTAGTATGAACATAACATAATATATAATATATATTAATACTTATTACATGAGTCAGAGTGTGATATGGCGAAATATTTCATGAGGTGGTTAAGTGTTGAACTTGACCAGTTGCTATAACTACATTGTGTAGCTACCTAGGGTGGAATATATATATCTATATATAATATATATATATATATATATATTATAATATATATATATATATATATAGATTTTATATTATATATATATATACATTATATATTATATTATATTATTATATATAATATATATATATAATATTATATATATATATATTATATGTTATAGTTATAAACCAAAATTGAGGTTTGTATGCGATTTACAAACTCCGAGACACGAGGGCGCAGTCTGGTATGCTCGTAAGAAAATGTATTAGCGGGGAAAATTCTGATATAGTTTTTAGCAACCATAATTATGATGGAAGGCAGATCAAAGCAAAATGGAATAATGAAGAGTTTGGGTACGTTAATACGATTAGTAAGATAGCTAACGCTATACTTTGCTCGTTATAAACCAAAATCATTAGGTTTGTATTGCGATTTATAAATCCTCGCCACTCGGACTGCGCCCTCGTGTCTCGGAGTTTGTAAATCGCATACAAACCTCAATATTTTGGTTTATAACTAATAGCTCTATTATTTTCCAGCATCGCGGCAAAATTACAAAACACTGTAAAGGGAAGTGAATGAATAGTTCAAATAACAAATGCAATGTCTAGTAAACAAGTCTGTGCTTTAATTTACACTATCATTCAATTTATGGACAAAATAATTATTAATCATCGCTTGAGTTATATTGCATTCAAATTTATATTCACACCATCTTTCTGCATGCTATAATCATGAGCCAGCATAAATGGCTTCTATGACTTCGCTCTATCAATATATATATTATTGAACTTACTGATCATACAATAAGAATAAAAGATGTGAGACCGCTTTGAAGGTAGCCTATACATTAACTTCATAACTATGCAACCCTTTTTTTCTCTTCAAAACTCACATTTCTCCATAAATTCAGATGAAAGCAAGACAATTTAATCATGTTTATTGATTATTGTCGAAGATAATGTTTTTATTTTCAGTTAAATTTGCATGCATTTCAATAATGTTTGATATTTTATAATAAAATAAAATACAGAGTGATATTAAATTATATAGTTTGATCTCAGATATTTTATAAACATTGTCCATTCAATAATTTAACCATAATTTTTGAGTTACGCAAGAGTTGTTCAGTACCCTCATATTTTAATGTTATTTTTCATGTTATGTTACACACTAAATATTCATCATGTTTCCAGTTAGCTAATGAAAGTGATATATAAAAAAAATTACATTTTAATAAAGAAATAAATTGTTTATAGTGTCGAATTATTATATAAAGATTAAATATAGCTAATACATTCTGAGTTTAAGGTGACTAGTTAAGGAAACTATAGTGAATACATTTAATGAGTATAGTTTAAATTGCTTTGCTGGAACTTTCTTTTGGTGGCAATTTTGGAGGCAACTGTGGGGGTGAGACTTGTTCCTCCTCCACATATAAAACTGATTTACCAACATCAAAATCAACTTCAGCATTTCCTAAGTACGGAGGTACTGGAGGAGGTGGAGTGATCTCAGCTATGTTTACTTCTGTCATATTTACTTCATTAGGAAGTTTACCTACAGAATGGCAGGAAACTAATTATTACTAGAAGCACGAAATTGGACATGCTAATAGGACAAGCTCATGTGATGCACTTGTAAGCTAGCAATAACTGAAGATTGTCTACTCACTACTTGAGAAACAGAATAAATTGCAAATAAGTGATACACTTAAAAAAAAGGGGTGAAATGAAAAATATTTACCTTAGTTACCTAGCTATCTATGTGTAAAGGCAATATCACCTACAAAAAACAACAACATGATTTATTATCCTGAATAAAATGTATTTAAGGGACCCCCCACCATGTAAATAATAGAGTAAAGACCATTTAACCACCCTGGTGAGTGTATTACTATAATGACTGTTACACTACAGTGTGAGTACTTAAAGAATGCATTGAAGTATACTAGAAATATATTATGTGTTAATATCTTGAGTATACTTAAAGAATACACTGGAAAGAATACAATTGTTTACTATTCTTTGTATACTACAAGAGTACTTTGAAGTATACTAGGAGTATATTACAAGAATACAATTGCTATTCCACTCTGTGTCTACATCAAAACTCCACTGGAGTATACTGGTGTAGTATTAAAGATATAGCTACAGTGGGATTAAAATATACACAGAGAAGGTGTTTTCTAGTTCATATTATATAAATGTATAAAAATCAAGTAAATATCAAGTAATGTTCTAGGTAATTTGTTCTACTATATACTACTCATAAATTATTGCAAAATATATCCTTTATATAATCCAAGCTACAGAATAAACAACCTTCGTACATAAAGTAAACAATAACTAGACTGCAGTCACAAAACGATCAGTTTCAATGTGAAAGAATACTAGATGAAGGTGGTTTATAAACAGAAAAATCACATGCATTCCCAAGGATTAAACACTTTCATTAATTCATTTGTTTACAATAATATCATCCTTAAAATAATGAACTTATAGTAAGCTTAAAGATACAATTGTTTTTATTTCATAGTGGTATTACCAGCTGTGTTTTTTATTTCTTGTGAACTATATAATATCGAGCATCTAATTAACTAACTGACCCAATAACACGTATTGTTTAGTTTCAATACACCTTACCAGTTTTGTACACTTGCATGATATCATGAGACAACTTTTTTTGTCCTATTAAGGAGAGAGTATCTGCAACGTGCTTCCAAGTAAGAGTCACATCATTATCTTCACATTTCCTGAGCCATGCATCACACACTTCTACTAGTCCATCATGAGGATTAGCTACACTGGATTCTATCTGGTCTAGTAAATCAGAAGATATACCAACAACTTGTCCCAGAGGTTTAAACTGATGCATCATTGGCTTAAGCTGAATGAGTAGAGTGTCCAAATTGAGTTCTTTATCTAAAGATGCATTTACGAGATGTAATTAAATATATATTCACATTTTACATCACCAGAAAATGCAGCACTTTCTTGGAATTCCCAGAAAGCCAACCCATCTAGGAATCAGCTGCATGAATGCAGATCCCTTCAAAATTTGCATTAGTTTAGTTAAAACAAAACATACGAGGTTTCTTTAAAAAGTAATTCAATGATCAATATTACTTTGAGGAAAGGTGAATTTTTTTCTCGATACTAGGACACTTGTTGAGATACATTCAGGGCATTTCAAGCATTCTTCCCTTTTTTTCAGTTCATCATTAGTTAATTAATCTGACTTCCTTTCAGTTGACTACTTGATTTTATTAACTGATCCTATTTTATCCACATGAGGGGGCCAGACACCAAAGTTTGTCACACACTAGATTGTGTAAGAACAAACTTGTTCAGTTCAAAGAATTAATAGTGCTAAATATTTAAAATTTATTGTGACTCTGTATGCATATTTCTGTATTGATAGTTATGAAATTTGGCAAGGATTTCCATATTTCCCCTCTACATACTTGTAATTTGTAGATGCTCACTTTGTGAACTAGTCAATTAAAATAAATTCTACATCTTATCTGTAGCTATGCGAAATCATTCAAATATCCTTTGATTTTTGCTCAATACAGCAGTTGCCAGTCCACTGGTTAAGATTTTCTTTTATAAAACACATAATGAGTCTGGCTTCGTCAGTATTGAAATCTATATTGCATGTGGAAAAAGAATGAAAGTTAATGCATTAGCAAAAAATTGGTGCAATCATAAACATTTTCATAACCAGCAGCACAAATGCTTGTTATGCTAGAGTCATTGTCGGAGTTATGAAATTAATTGTGCATGAAATGAAAGAATCGTTCATACCTGCAGGATGTAACTGAACAGTAACTTTAGAGTAAGTAGTAGTAGAGTCCAATTGCACAAGAGGCTTGTCTCTGTCTTTATCTTGCTCTGACAGTACCAGGACATCAGAATACTTACTCTAGTGCATAATATAGTCAATATAATAATGTATATATGAACTTGTTTCACATTCCCTTGTAAGTAGAGCACACACAATATAGAGTAAGAAAGTTTTCTGTTTATGTACATCGGATATTTTTTGGGAGTATCTCTTCATCATGAGAACATACAATCTTTTCTCACATTGAACGCTAACTGTTCAATGCTCTAACATGCCCATGCGTAGTTCAGGACAATTGTATGTTTGGATGTATGTCAAAGTTACCTCTGAATGACGAGGATTTTAGGTACATCAGTTTATTGTTATGAATAAATTTCCAATGTACAATAAACAATATATTAAACTTGTCATATAATATGGGGTGAGAATTCACTTTTACACTTAAATTTTCACTCACTTTCGGCTCATAAAATTACTTACAAATGCTCTTGAAATATCTCCCCATATTGTACGCTGACTTGTGCAATATATTATATGTATATTGAATATGTACACACATTTGTATTCATAACAATCTGAAAAAATGTTGTGAAAAAGCAATGACATGCAAAAAACAAACAACAAAACGCACTCGTTAGGTAATACATTTTGAAATCAACAATAAATCATTATTATTCACCAAATTTATGTGATATTTGTGTACACTTTAGCCACAACATACTGGTTGATTTTTGGAAAGATTTTTATAGGAACTTCTTTTATTTCCCAAGGAGCTGTATAGAGAAGAAATGACATTCCCCTAAATAATTATATAATTAGAGTTATGAAGCATTCATAAATGTATATTCTACACGGTAAATAATGACAACAATAATATCTCTTCATTTTATACATGCCTGAATGACTCTGTGGGAAGCTTGAATTCTATCATACTCCTCATTGTTGCTGAAATTTGCTGGATTAGCAGTGACAAATGATGTGTCCTAACAAACGATTAAGAATATATCATCAAAAATAGTCACAATAAAATATATTACAAGAGCCTTTAAGTAGGACCCTGTGTACCAGAAATAATAACAATAATTGGGACTTAATGCATAAAAATATACAAGAAAAACTTAAGCGCAAGCCACTATATAAAACTAGAGCTTGGGTGAACACTGGACCTGCACGCTATAGCAATTCTTGCCCAAGAAGTACTATTTAGCAAACAGTGACAAGGCAAGAATTGTTAAGAATACTGCAATCTATAGGCATAATGGTGCAGTAGCCAAATGTTGTTAAATCATGTCGACTTCATCCACAACAAAACAGGATTGCATAGCAGTTGAGTAAACTCAAGTTTGGCAGGTAAAGTGATGTTTATTTAGGTGTATAAAAGCTTGCAGTATGTGATGTAAATTCGTAAATGTCCAGTTTCAGCCAAAGTGTTAGGTCACAACTAAACTATATATTATATGTATTAGTCAGGGCTGTTAGAGAAAAAATGTTTACGGAGCGGACAAAAGTACCAAATTTTGCACAGGGGTAGGTTTTATTGTGTACATTATGAAATTCACCGGCTCCAAATTTTTCGGCAAATATTTTGGCGTATATGGACGCGCAACTAGTAAACAAACACGAAAATTTAAAAAATAAGGCGAAATTTAATATTAGGCTTTTGGAAGTTTAAAATTCATCATATTTCACATCTGCAAGTACATAAGTTAGTGCAATGTAGTCCAGCTTTCTTGCATTTACAACTTGTACAACCTCGCTGGATTTGCACCCGCACTTGATTAGTTCACTGCAAGCTCTGGCAGCTTCTGATTGTCATCCAGAGAGGTATCCAACCACTGTGGGTATCATCAACCCATCCCCACTTGTCTGGTGAGGGTACATTCTGTATTGAGTGAAGACTGGAAATCCATATACTGCTCTGGTAATAAGCTCGCTTGGCATGTTGAAGCAAGGCATCCTAAAAAATGATTTTGTTATAATATCATGTTACATTAAGCATAGAGATTCATACATTACCTGGGTTGGGGTAAGTTTTCCATACTTCTATTTTTCTTGCAAAACAACTCCAGCCTTGCTTCATTGACTGATTTCAGGATACTACTCTTGTCATATAAAAGAACGGTGAATCGTTCCAGGAGTGAAAAAATTCACAAGAAGCACTGACATCGCCAAATGCATTCTCCACCATATGGAGAAAAGCTGCATTCACATGTGAAAATGCATTCCAAGTATTCCATGCTGATCTCTTGGTCTTTCCAAAAAATGTGAATGTGGTATCACATCCAGTGAATGCATGAAATGGAGGGAGACAGCGTGATTTTACTTCTCCTAAGTGAGCACAGATGGTATTAATACTACTGTAGTAACAAAAATGCTTCCCAGTGCCAAATGCTACCCACAAAGCTGCATTTGGATGCCGACTGATTACAGCATGGAATTGGCCAATCAAGATAACCATTACATCGTATCGACTGTACGAACAAGTATTGTGCTTGCTCCACCTTGTAAAGAATCATTCATGTGAAGTACAATTCGGGTGTCCACTTCTTCATGATCTGAATCAGCCATTACGTGATCACTCCCATTACATTTGACCTTGGTACCTAATTAATTGCAATAATAATGTTATCATGCATAATGTATTTTAATTCATGCTTACCTGATGTAATAAAAATGACTTTACCATCTGGAACCTCAATACTGGACAGATATTCGGTAAGAAAAGAAAATAACTCCTCCTTGTTTCTTGAATCCCTAAGGAAGTTCTCCCATCTTTTTGGAATCTTGGCTTGTGCTGAGACCTTGACACAAATGCCACTACCCCTGTTTCTAGCACCACCTTTGATACTTTTAGTAAGATAACAATCCCAAACAAGGTCGATTCTATTTGTATCCTGAAACTGTTGTAAGATGTAGGTATGAATATCTTGTTGGAATAATCAGCAAAGGTAGCTGCTGTTTCTGACTTCAAGAAATGCACCACAGCAGCACCATCCAGTATCTTGCAATCAAACTGGCTAAGTTGTGAAGACTGGTGGGTGGTATCAAAGCATGAAAGAAGAACAGATTTCTTGCCTATCCTTATTGTTCCAAAATCAGATAAAGGGGTTGGTTGGTTTTCATGAGAAAAAATTTCGTCGGATCTGCATTGCGCTGCTGATTGGCAATATACAATCGACCAAAGAGAGATGTGTTGCTTCTATATGCAGCAAGCTGCTGAGATGTCTTTGACTTCAGTTTTGGCTCAGGAGAACGGAAGAGGGCCAAGGAATTCCTCTTAATCGTGTCATGAATGGAACCAGTTCTGTTTATAAGAACTTCATTTTTATACTTTAGGTACTGCTCTCTTCCAAGGTCTTTGACACGTTTCACTGTTTCAGCAACAGAATCATTTGCACAAGCACGTGTGTTTAGAACAACAAGTTCAGGGCAATAATCTTCGAATGGATTGCCAAAAGTAGATATCACATCCACCAGAGAGTTGACCTGCTGCTTGAAGTTTGTTTGAGCAGTTAGTCCTTCTTCATGATGAAGCTGACTTGAGCTGTATGAAGCATGCTCAATTTCACTCTCAAACTCTGACATACATCGAGCAAGCTCAGCACCACATATTAGCCAGCGCTGCAATGCAGCTGGGTTCACAGTCAAGCCAATAATCTCTCCTTTCCCTTTCACCACGACATTATGCTGTTCATGAGCTTGATCGATTGGAATGCTTGAAAATCTGTGCTGAGTCTTTGAAACAACCCAGTTGTTTTGGAATTCTTATCTAAAGGAAGCAGACAGTGAGGACATGTCACTTATGTGGACAGAAACCCACCTGGCATAGTTATAATGATCAAAAGCAAAGAAATATCCTACAATGCTTACCAAAGCCTCAAGCTGTCAAAGATAGGTGTTGATGAGGACGAGGCATGCATAAATACAGTTATTCTTAAAATAGAAATAGTTCATCTGTATAATAATGTGGTGATGGATTCACCACAGAGAACAGTCAGAACTAATCTAAATGTGCAGGTCCTTACTTGCAGCTGCTTGTCAATGTGCAGGAAATAACTTGTAGCTGCTTGTCAATGTGCAGGTACTTACTTGCAAGTATAGGCATCTAATTTTCGCCTAATTTCGCCTTTATTATCCATATCTCCACTTCTACAAGCTAGTTTTTTTGGAGCCGGTCATTTTCTTGTTTAGTATGATCATATCTACCACCTGACTAAGTTTGGTGCTTTTGTCCAGCCCGTAAACATATTGCTATTTTTTTGCCCTAAAAGACCTCACTATTTATGATACTAAGTAAACTTGTGATTTCTATTAAATTGTTACCACAATTATTGGCTTCATTCTATTGAGTTTGGTAGTGGTTGCTACAGGCAACCAAGAGCCTGTAATTATGCACATTTATTGATTCCTTACTTTAATTGATTTTCATGCAATTTAAGGATGAGGTCTTACTTAATACTACAAATTCTATGCCCTGTCTTAAAACTAGATAGAAACTTAATCGCATCCAGGTTGAAAAGAGGACAGGGCATATGAAAAACTTAATCATCATTGGAAATTAAACCCAGGACCCCTGGCTTTAGCCACCAGTGCTCTGACCATTGAGCTACGACAACCAACGACTTACAAGCCTCACACATTTTCAAATACTTGGGCTTTTTCTTTTTTCACCCTGGATGTGATTGACTTTCTATCTAATTTCATGACGGATGAGCATAGAATTTATAGTAGTATTGATAAGCCCCTTTAATCCACTGGTTATGGCTCCTCCCTGGAGGATTAGGTGTTTTTGGTCGAATATGTGTTCTGACGGCACATACCCGATGGCTGTTGAGTAGGAGATTGCAGCATTGCAGTACAACTTGTCAGTATGAAGGTCCAATGCGTGAGGCTTAGAAGTCTTTGGTGGTCATAGCTCAGTGGTCAGAGCACTGGTGGCTAAAGCCAGTAGTCCTGGGTTTGACTCCCGTCGATGACCAAGTTTTTCACACACTGTTTCGCTCTGGATGTGATTAAGTTTCTATAGATCTTACTTAGTGTGCATGGCATTGTTAACACTGTTTTAGCAATAAAAATTGATAATTATCTAATGCTACAAGCATCATGGTATATTTCTCAGCCAAGATGATGCTGCATTCATCCTTGTTGTGTAAACCATCAAAATATTTGTGTCATACCAAGTTTGTTTGGAATTTGATGCATATTTATAAAATTGGGCAATTTCACGGCATAGCTTTACCTTTCTATGTAAAGTCGGACAGTCTGGTAAGGAATTTCAGTACATATACAAATCAGTCTATTAGCTGCCAGCATTAGTAAAGTTAGTTGCATTAGCTTTATTTGTATGGTTGCCATGATTTTGCTGTTGATTTCCCTTTTGGCAATTACTATGGGCGCATGAAAAACATGGGACCATGTACATAGCCCTCCATCAAATTTATTTCCAATTCTTAGTGGTCAGCATCCAGATATTGTGCTCTTCCAGTTGTATCGCCATAGGTTAAGCCGTTCTTAGTAAAATATTCTACCTAATCGTTCTCCCATAGGCTTTAATACATTTTTAATTTGATGAATCTCTTTTATCTGGACACATTGTGCAGATTTTTCTGTACGTCATCACATTATTTGATGACACTGTATCACTCATCTATTAATATTGACACTTGGGGTATATATTTCTTCTCCACTCTCTCACCTTCCTCTTATTCCTTGTAGGTGGAGCATTACAATGTAAGCTGAGGGACGTGTTGATTTTTCTTTCTGGAGCGGAACAAATACCAGTTCTGGGATTTGACAAGCAGCCGACCATTATTTTTCAAGATGCAATTTTAGCAACAGCTTCTACTTGTGACCTTCAGCTACGTCTTCCTACCATGCATGGAAATAATTATGATGAATTTAAAGAATCACAATAGTTTGTAACGATGGTTTTGGAATGGTGTGACTTTTTCTTGAATATTTTTGAATAATATTTTTGTGAGCAGGAATTCCTGCGATTTACATTCCTTCGATTAGTAACTTGTAGCAAAACAAAATGAACTATTCAGTATTTACAACCCTGAACAAAATCTTTACGTTCTGGTATGGAGTGTTTTGCACAATTGGAATGGAATCAGTGATCATAAAACCCTTTACCTATTGTTATGAAAGCGCTGGGGGAAAAAAAGCTTGTAAATGGGGAAAAAAAGCTTGTAAATGGGACATTTAAATTAGACATAATTATAATTATGAAACAAAGCTAGTAGAATATTATTGATAAGTAATAGTTTAACATAGGTGCTAAATATTAGGGTTGCCAGTGCCACCCTTGTGTAGCCTCATTTGATCCACCTCTGTAGCACTAGTCCTGCCACCAGTGATGATCTTAGTCTCGCGGCGCCCGACCCTTTACCTCTTTTATTGAAATAAAAGAGGTAAAGGGTCGGGCGCCGCGAGACTATTCTTATAAATGTTTACCCATTTAGCTCTCTAGCAATTGCCATAACCTTTTTACAATTAAGCCAATATTTTTTTTATTGGATAACACTCGTTGGTTTCAGGCTATAGTATTCACCATAATCATCCTGGCCACAACTGTGTCTTACCTTGCTGCTTACATTCCATCAACATTCAGTTTTTATGAGCTATGAGGAACACTGAAATTGTTGTATTGCTGAATCACTGGAATTATGAGTAGTAGAATGGGATAGGCAGTATACTAAACATTACTCAGGCAATTGCTATGAACTAACCACTGAAATGCAATGTTAACTTCATTAACTATTGGGGGAGATTGGGCCCACTACTGCTGATTGCAAAGCAGTAAGATATCTTTGAGAAGAATTTTGAGAGATAACTCCTCTCCTACTATGATTAACTAGAACTTGTCTTTTGGTAAACTTGCACGCAACTATTACTTTCGGCATGAACTGTGACATTTAAATTCCATGGTAAAGAACATGACACACAAAGTAATTGGGTAACTACAGAGAGGACATGCAGAAAGGTATAGGTGAGTGAATGCTAATGGGCACAATCACAAACCTAGACGAGTGATCGAATGCTTACTTTTGGTAACTGATTATGGTGAATACTATAGATTCCTGAAACCAACGAGTGTTATCCAATAAAAAAAATATTGGCTTTATTGTGAAAAGGTTATGGCAATTGCTAGAGAGCTAAATGGGTAAACATTTATAAGAATCCAAAGATCATTACTGGTAGCAGGACTAGTGCTACAGAGGTGGATCAAATGAGGCTACACAAGGGTGGCACTGGCAACCCTAATATTTAGCACCTATGTTAAACTATTACTTATCAATAATATTCTACTAGCTTTGTTTCATAAATTATGTCTAATTTAAATGTCCCATTTACAAGCTTTTTTTCCCCATTTACAAGCTTTTTTTCCCCCAGCGCTTTCATAACAATAGGTAAAGGGTTTTATGATCACTGATTCCATTCCAATTGTGCAAAACACTCCATACCAGAACGAAAAGATTTTGTTCAGGGTTGTACTTAATAATTGACCAGCAGGAATTTTCAACCTGGAGAATTGACCATCAGGAATTTTCAAGAGCAGGAATTGACCAGCAGGAATTTTCAAGAGCAGGAATTGACCAGCAGGAATTTTCAAGTGCAGGAATTGACCATCAGGAATTTTCAAGAGCAGGAATTGACCAGCAGGAATTTTCAAGAGCAGGAATTGACCAGCAGGAATTTTCAAGAGCAGGAATTGACCATCAGGAATTTTCAAGAGCAGGAATTGACCAGCAGGAATTTTCAAGAGCAGGCTAGGAATTGACCATCAGGAATTTTCAAGAGCAGGAATTGACCAGCAGGAATTTTCAAGAGCAGGAATTGACCAGCAGGAATTTTCAAGAGCAGGCTAAGAATTGACCAGCAGGAATTTTCAAGAGCAGGCTAGGAATTGACCAGCAGGAATTTTCAAGAGCGGGAATTGACCAGCAGGAATTTTCAAGAGCGGGAATTGAGCAGCGGAAAACGAGAAGAGCGGGAATTGACCTGCATGAATTTCTCCGGGAATCGAAGGAATTTCATGCAGCAATTTTGTCGGGGTTAGTATTCCATACAATGTAGCAGTAGTTGTGCCGGCAACGTTTCCACAAATCGCTGTAACAGTTAGCTACATTGCGCGCAGTTGAGCAAGTTTTTACTTAGAACATAGCTACTGTAGTTCTTGTATTGTGACAGAGGGACTTTAAATCTCTTAGGTCCTTCATGGAGGGATTCTATATGTAGTGCCCCGCCTTCAGGGCAGGGCTTCTATATGTAGAGGAGTACCTCCAATTGTGTTGTTAGGAACTGTTGCTAGGTTCTAAATTAGTTAGCGCTGCGCGCAGTCGTTAACTACTGTTTTTAGGGTCTCTCAGGCCCTAAGTGTAATTCTATGCCAACTCCTCTTCAGGAAGTACAGCTCGGATTTATGTTAAGGGTGCAGTACCACCGGAACCTGCGGTAATTAAGCGATTCAGTAGAATACCACAAAACCCGCCCGTAACTCGATCCAATTTACTCTCCGCGAACTGACTATTGTACGCGACTCGCGCACAATTTGAACACGTACCAATTAACTGTACCAGACAATTTACCACAAAGAGCTTTCACCTCAAAGGACTACCAGTACTGTAGGGCAGAAGCAGCAGTGCAGATACTTAATATTTGTTCACTTCCTAAAAAATATTACTAAACAATATTATAAATCATAACTCCATAGTAGCAGGGCCATAATCAAATACAATATGAAATGAACAAAATTAAAGGTTCTGAAGTATGCAATACTATCAAGGGGATCCAAGGAGCTGTGCCTTCTCATTGACCTCTCTACTGGAGTGTCATGTCCTCTCTTCTAAATAACCAGGATGTATGTAGTATTCTTCCCTTCAGGAGGCATGACTTCTTAGGAGAGCCGAAGGTCTACTATTCTCTCCTCTGGAGAACAAGGAAGCCATGTCTTCTGCTCTGCACTTTTGTTGTGAACCTGCCAGTTGTACCCTAGAACCAAGGAGCTCATAATCGGAGCTCATCTATTTCTATGAAGAGCATGCCAGCACCTTCCCTCCTGTTGAGGTAGATCAGACAAAGTACTATGATCTAAAATTTGATTCTGTTTTAAATAAATCAATAAAATAATAATTGATAATAAACAGCCTAATTGATAAATATATATTATTGTAGAAAGAAAATAACATTAGTCAATAAAAGTAATAATTCACATTTTCTTTTAACAAATAGCACCAAAAATTCCTGAGAAGTGGAAGTTAACACACTGAAACTGCTTCTAACTTCTACCCGCTACACCAACCTTCTATCAAGCTCTCCAAAGACACCAAAGCAGATTCTCCCTTCAAGTCGCAGCTGCGAGCCGTGATATACCTATTCTAAACGAGTGACTCCAGGCGCCATTAATACGCCGCCGCTTCTTCATTGTCTAGGACCCTCCAGTACATTCCAGAAGTCTTGTACTCTTCCCCGCAGGGCTCACTCGCACAGTAACTCTTCTTTTGTGTTTCCTTACTAGTTCTAATTAGAGCCACCACCACCCGGAATTTTTGCCCACAATAAATGCGCGCTCAGAGTTTTGGGGGGCGGAGTTGAAGAATCAAATGAATACGAATCAATAGTTAGCTTCGTACCTAAAAATCGATATTCAGAAGTACTGGATGACCAGAATGAACTCATATTTTGTACACGGGGTACACTCCACAACTAAAAAAACATAACAACGAGTTTTTTCTTTTAAATAGGATACAAAACAAAAAATATAAAAATATTTTAAAAAATGGAAAACAAATACTAATATCAAAAATACGGCGTTGTTAAGTTGTGGGGAAGCCCCTAGGCTACCGCTGGAAAAAAAAATCGACTTCGTAACTGCAACGGTCGCCCCTGAATATCGCTGAATAGCCTTAAGGTTTGTACCGTTGTTTCTCAGTTCCTGGTCGGTCTTTTTTCTTGAAACTTGGTTTATAAGAGCTGTCTGTTGGTGTCTGTTTCAACTGCAACAACAAAGTAAGCGTACATTGAACAGACAACGAGAAATAAATACATAGCATAACTCCTCCATCTGCGGTTTAGCGCTGCGGTTTCAAGTGGTACTGCACCCTTAACCTATTCCAAGCTATTGCTGCTCCACAGTAAAATCAATAGAATATGAAGAGAATAAAAATTGCTGTAAGTGGGTCAACTGGAAGTCATGCAAGTTCTATTTGCAACAGTATCGTCGGGGAAAAACTACTTAAAGATAACGATGAAATACTGACTCACAGTGATTCAACCGATAACATTAATGGAGTTTCCGTTGAAGTTGAATGTATTGAAGCCTTCGATGATGCCCGCCACAATATAGACGACTACCGTCAGGCATTGCGCGGCCTCAGTAGTACTACTTTTGATATCTTTTTGTACTGTATATAGAGCTTTCCTCGGACACCCCAATGCTAGAAGAGGACAAAAGGTCTTTCGACGAACTGGAACAATTAATGCATCCCAATGTTTTGGGCAATTGCATTGTTGTCCTCACTCACGCTGATTCTATTGTGATAAATGGGCAAACAAGACTGAACACTAGCAAAGTAACGAACCGAATAAAAAGGGAATACGAACAAGCTATAACAAATTGGACTGAAGCTATCCACAGATATTTCAGGCCAACTCTTACAGTAATACCGGCTGGAAGTTTCCATTGTTTTTCTATTTTGAACAATGAAGAATCCTGGTTATCAGTTCTATTCCACGCTGTTATTGAAAGCACCAATGAAGAAGCTAAGGGTTGCCTGCTTCAAAAAAACAGATTTCGTTTAATCGTGAAGCAAGACCTTAATAAGAAAGACGATTTGAAAAGAAGACACAGCTATGAGCACCCTATTATAATTGGAGAAAAATCGACCACAATTAACGAAAAACTCAAAGAATTGGCTGCAGGACTTGGAGCTGGAGGCGCAGCTGGAATAACTGGAGCTACTGTTGGAGCTCTTATTGGTGCTTTAGCAATAGGTGTACCATCCTTTGGCATTGCTGCTGGTATTGGACTTGGACTTGGAGCTGCAGTAGGAGGTGGCATTGGTGTAGGAACTGGGGTAACAGTCACAAAAGCTGTTTCAAGAAAGAAAAGAAAAGAAGAAGCTGAAAAAGATGAAGGACTTGTATAGCTTTAGTATTGCTGCTTATATTGTTTATAAAAACTTTGTCCTAGTTGTGTTAACCATATTTTAGACAAGTAAATTTTGTAATAGTAAAATGAGGCAGAGTGTGATTACAAATTAGTCATTAATTATTAATTAATGGGTATATAAGGAAGTGAGCACCTCAAGACATTCATAATTATTAACAGGAAAATGTGTGCTCTGCTGAACCCCCTTGACAGTGTTGCTGACTTGGAATTGCAGTGGAGATCCTCCTTCCAAGAAGTAAATGTAATTGTTGCTGGAAAGTTTAGATCAGGAAAGACCGAGTTGTTCAACGGATTGTGCCGGATTAGGATTGAAGAAAATAATAATCCAGACACTAAAGAACAACGTAACAATTTCCATGCTTTTGAAGAGCAAGAAATTAAAGTATGGGATACTTGTGCTATGTATAAAGATTCCCATTTGAAGAGTAAGGCGGCAATTAAAAGGATAAGGGAAATAAAGTGTATGCAAAATGCAGGGATCAAAAAGATACTGCTTTACACAGTTCCAATGAACCAAACAAGGTTCATTCCAAGTGTGGAAAACAATACTGATCTCAACTGTTTAAGAAGATTAACTTCTGAATTTGGGGTTGAAATATGGAGGCACGCCATTATAATATTGACGTTTGCCAACGATCAATACGAACAAATACACGACGATTTGGGTGGAGAAAGCATTCAAGAAACAAGAAGTCTTTTCTATTCTCAAGAAATTGCAGGGTGGGAGAGTTCCCTAAAAGAATGCTTGAGAACGATAAACATACCAGATGATTTAGTGAAAAATATATCGTTTTTACCCGCTGGATACGTTAGACACGAGCATGCAACATCACACCTAGCATGCGACGTCGAAGGCAAATCTTGGGTTTGGAACATATGGCAAGAAATTGTAAAAGTTTCTCCTAATGACTATAAGCACCAAATACTCCAGCTTTGTTTTGACAAAGTTTGCAGCGATCCTTTTCTGTACGGGGATTCGTATCTTTCTTTCGTAAAACTGCACGGTGTTGCGTACAGCGATAAAGCTTTCGAAGCTCGCACGGTTGGCTGCACTGAAAGAGAAGAAGTATACCGTAATATAGGCTTGAATTACAGCTACTTACGCTTGCTTAAGAGATGGTTCAATAGTCATGATATTTTAGCCATCAAATTGTTGAAGTGCTCACAAGATTGTTTAACGAAAATGGAAGCTTGGCGCTCCCTCCAAGTTGACATCAAAATAATTGTGAGTGGAAAAGAGAATTCTGGTAAATCAACCTTAATAAAATTTATGATTCACAACAAATTTATAACAAACGAATTTAGTGATATCGACGGAGAATGGAAAAGTTCCTACAAAAATATTAGCTGCTCGTTCCGCGAGGTGGCACCCCTGCAACTGCAATCCGACCAGGTACGACCTTCTGCTTTAGTAATTGTGTGCGTCAAGCTCTCCGCAACTAAAGAAATTTTGACTCGAGCATTAGCACCAATTGTAAAAAAAAACCCAAAAAATATAATGGTGGTACTTACTTTTGCTGACGAAAACCTCTCTACTAGATCCTGGACTGAATTGGTTCATATTCAATCCAGATCTGTAAGGGATACCTTGCAAGAGTTGCAGCTCAATGAAGGAGCCATGAGTACACTACGTGTTACACCGGCTGGTTATCAAACTACAATTAAAGAAGATCCTGCTAAGAAAAACTGGGTCATGGATGTCTGGTTAAAATGCATTGCCAGTGCCAATGGTGCTCATCAATCATCCTTGGCTGTTTTTGTCAATCACTTTATTTATGGTGGCAAAAAACTGAAAACGGAAGCCAGCCACAAGGAATATTTCAGGGAACACTTAATGAATCTTCTTTCAGAAATGATAGCAAAACATAACATAGAATATTAACAAATATGTGTATCTTCACTAGCCTTGATTGCAACATTGCAGTTATGTGATAGTGATAAAATTTAAAATAAAAAATAGTATGTATCAATTTTGATTTAGCACAACACTAACATTGTTCTTTCACTTGATATTATATTATTTTGTTTTGAGTTTACCATATTAAAGTTATGAAACATTGTAAAACAAAGAAGTATAAACATGCTTGAGGGGACATATCAATAACAGCAACCTCAATGTTATCTTTGCACAATTAACCCTTTACAAACATGAAGACAAAGTTACAGAACCGTATTATTAGGGGCGTGGCCTACGTTATTAGATTTAAAGTAACAAACTTTCCTTTATCAGGCGAATTGTAATGGCTGAACGGGAGTCAGACGAAGGCAACATAAAAATTATTTTATGTGGAGAAACTGGAGCAGGTAAGAGTACGCTCTCCAACACTCTACTAGGAAGGCGAGAATTTGATTCAAAGAGAAGTAGAGAACCAGTTACTACTGAAGTGCAGAAATCTGATTTTTGTTGGACTTTCGGTGGAAACCAGTTCAGTATTTCTGTATGCGATACACCTGGATGCCTTGACGGTAGAAAGACAGACGAGGAATACTTGGAAGATTTAATGCCCCACTTGAAAACCTCTCACGTTCTACTGTTCTGTATTGAAAAAAACAGTGTTGTTCAGGAGCTTCAAGAGCTTAAAGGCATTATTGAAATGATCATGCACAAGATAGATCATGCTGAGTTTCCTCGCGCTATTATAGTCCTAACGCAGGCAGACAAATTTGTTAAGGATAAAAATTTGGATGAGTCCCAGAGAGAAATAAACTACAACCAAGAATTACAGTCTAAAATATCTCGCTTAGAAGCCACATTGCGAGAAATTCTTGGAAGTACTGAGGTTCCAGTGATAGTATCTTCAAAGGCTGACAATAAAATTCCTGGTGATGAAAACCCTTGGCTAGCAAGAATGCTATATGAAATTTTGAACCAAGCAGGCAAGACAGCATTATTTACTTCTTTAACCAAATGTCACCCACACCTTACTGAAGAATGTACAATTAAATTTGAAGACCAGCTAAGTAGCGACAATTCTGTTGTGGTGCTAAATCGGCAATCACCAACAGGCCAATCAGCAGAGGGTACTCAGGGCGGTCACTATAAAATACATGCAGCAGGTGCAGCTGCTGGAGGAGCAACTGTAGGACTAGTTGGAGCTGGTGTGGGTGCTACAATAGGAGCTTTAGCAATTGGTGCTCCTACATTTGGAGTGGCTGCAGGAGCTGGAGTGCTTATTGGTGGTGCAATAGGAGGTGGGATTGGGGTTGCAATAGGAACTGGAGGAGCAGCACTATCCACCAAACTGAAACAAACAAAAAAATAAAACAGAGTAATCTTCCTCTTCTTCATTATTATTACTGTTGTTTAGAGTAGGATTTTCCATTGTTCTACATGCTATGTTCCACTCATCAATATAGTTATTATATATTAAAGAAAACCATTCAATGAATATATTGCCACAAAAAGGCGCTATTAATCTCAATTAATACTCATTGTCTCATAGTCTAGTTGCCAACTAAAATCCCTGTTTTTTTTAGCCTCTCTCCCCC